>ERZ860076.126-NODE-126-length-54371-cov-6.683740_pt1 | contig 54371 bp, 58 predicted proteins | sample MGYA00509982_ERZ860076 | MGnify/ENA primary metagenome ERZ860076 (study PRJEB30046, sample SAMN00715193) | human gut metagenome | study: EMG produced TPA metagenomics assembly of the A metagenome-wide association study of gut microbiota in type 2... | reverse complement strand
GGCAAGAGAAAGACCGCCGCAGCCACCAAGCAGCTTGAACAGGCGCAGGAGCGCATTGCCGAAGTGAGCCGCATTATCAAGCGGCTGTATGAGGACAATGTAAACGGCAAAATCAGCGATGAGCGTTTCATGGAACTGTCGGCTGACTACGAAGCCGAGCAAGCGGAGCTGAAAAAGAGAGCCGCCGCCCTGCAAGCCGAACTGGACAAGTCACAGGCAGCTACCGTCAACGCCGAGAAATTTATGGGCATTGTCCGCAAGCACCTTGCCTTTGAAGAACTGACCCCCACTCTCTTGCGGGAAATGATCGAGAAAATTGTGGTGCATGAGTGCAGCTATGATGAGAACGGCACCCGCAGGCAGGACATTGAGATTTATTACAGCTTTGTCGGCAAGATTGACTTGCCCGAATAACCGCCCGACCTATCCGACACAATGGCCAAGTGTCGGATAGGAACGGCAAAATTTTTTGCACTTCTATTGCTTCTTTATCACACATAAGCAAAGACTGCCGATATGGTTGAAAAGCTCCTTTCTTATGCAGGAGTACGTCGTTCTGAGATTGTCAGGGATAATATTGTCTTCTACAATAACCACAAGCACTCCAACCAAGATATTTATGAGAATATCGAACAGATAGAACTTGCTATCAGGCAGAAAAAACAAGTAAGTTTCTACTACTTTGATTTAGACGAAAAGAGGAATCGTGTCTATCGTAAAGAAAAGAAACGATACATCACTGATCCTGTTGCTCTTGTATTCAGCGAGGATAACTATTACCTCGTTGCATACAGTCAAAAGTATCAGAACGCAGTGAATTACAGAGTTGACCGTATGGATACTGTCGAGGTCGAAGAAGAACCTATTTGTGAAGATGCTCTTATCAAGAAAAGAAAGACAGAAACTTATACAGAACAGGTATTTAAGATGTATAACGGTGAAGCTGAAACAGTCACTCTTGAGTTTGCACCTGAGCTGCTCGGTGCGGTATATGACAAGTTTGGCGAAGATCTTGAAATCAGACACTGTGACGGCGGTTGGCTGAAGATTAAGATCACAGTTCAGATAAGTCCCCCTTTCTTCGGCTGGGTGTTCCAATTTAAGGACAGAATGCGAATTGTTGAACCATCAAGAGTAGCAGATGAGTATATTGATCGAATTAAGAGTGCGGTTAATGATAATAAGTAACGTGTATAAGACATGGTAAAAAACATGGTTATTTAGTTATTATGAATTAAAACGACTATATTAAGACAGAAGGTGGAATATGTTTGACTTTGGAAATGCCAACGATGCTCAGAAACTCGCTATATCATCCTCAAACGGTGCTGTCCTGATCACGGCAGGTCCAGGCACAGGAAAGACTTTCACTCTTGTGCAGAGGGCGATCTATCTTATTCAGGAGTGCGGAGTAAAGCCTGAGCAGATCTTAATGGCTACTTTTACAGAAAAAGCGGCAAAGGAGCTTGTTACCCGAATTACCAACGAGCTTGCTGTTAGAAATATATATGTCAATGTGAATGAAATGTATATCGGTACGTTCCATTCGCTTTGCCTTCGTATAATTAAAGATAATCTTGAATTCACTCAACTTAAAAAGAATTATCGTCTGTTGGATTCTTTCGATCAGAAGTATCTTGTATTCCGTAATATACAAAAATTCAGAAACATCGCAGATATTGAGCTTGTTATGCCTAATGGTGGTGCTTGGAAATGGGCAGAAGCTATATGCGGTCTTGTTGGGACGCTTACTGAGGAACTTGTTGATGCCGATGCTATGGCAAAGGACAGCAAAACAGAGATTCGTGTGCTTTCAGCTATTTTGAAACAGTATCAGCAGTTACTCACCGATGAAAACCTGATCGACTTTGCTAAGATACAGACCGAATGCTACCGCCTGCTGAAAGAAAATCCTGCTATTCTTTCTGATTTGCAGGAAAAGATACACTATCTGATGATCGACGAGTATCAGGATACAAACTATATTCAGGAACAGATCATCTTTATGCTCGGTGAAAAACATGGTAATATCTGCGTGGTCGGTGACGACGATCAGGGCTTATACCGTTTCAGAGGTGCTACTATCCGTAATATCCTTGAATTTCCCCATAAATTTAAGGACGGCGCTTGCAAGATCATTCCGCTGACGGTCAATTACCGTTCCAACAGCGATATAGTGGACTTCTATAACGAATGGATTAGCACCACCGACGGAGCAAAGTTCAAGTTTGAGTGGAAAAACTTCCGCTATCCTAAGCATATTGTACCCTTTAAGCACACGGATATGAATAGTAAAGCCGTGGTAAAGCTCGCAAGCTCTGAGGACGAAGATGAATGGCACGATAAGATACTTGACTTTATCCATAAGCTGAAAGATTCAGGAAAGCTGACGGACTATAATCAGCTTGCTTTCCTTTTCAGCTCGGTCAAGTCACAGCAGGTCACAAGCCTTGCGAACTTCCTTGAAGCGAATGGTATCAATGTGTATTCTCCACGTTCAGATATGTTTTTCAAACGCAGAGAGATTATGCTGACGATCGGCTGTCTGATGCTGATGTTTCCTTTGTATGTTCAGGGCCTTATCAAGGGCGAACACAAGTATCTGCAAACGGAACACAGCTACTATTATCGTGACTGCATCGAGCTTGCAAATGAGCTTCTTTCTCTGGAAGAAAACAAGGAGCTAAAGAAGTTTATCCGCAGCCGTGGCAAGTCTCACGCTGCCCTCGCTCAAAGCAAAGGCACAACGGACTACGCATATTCGGGACTTCTGTATCAGCTATTTGCTTTCAAGCCGTTCAGCACTATCCTTGATACCGACCTAAGCTCAGGTGTTGTTGATGTGCGTCCGGCAAGAAATATTGCTATGCTTACGCAGATAGTCGGGAAATTTGAGTATTTACATAGAATCGACGTTTTTACAGATAAGTACATCAATAAGAATACAGAGCTATTTTTCAATCTCTATATGCGCCTGCTGTTTGACGGCGGTATCTCCGAGTATGAGGACGATTCCGAATACGCTCCCAGCGGTTGCGTATCATTCATGACGATACATCAGTCTAAGGGAATGGAGTTCCCGATTGTTATCGTGGACTCTCTTGGCAATACGCCCCGTAAGTCCTACAAAGACTTGCTGAGTGAAGTCGAGGTCAAGTATTACCACAGACCGCAGTTTGAGCCTTTTGAGGAAATGAAGTTCTTTGACTTCTGGCGGCTGTACTACACGGCGTTCTCCCGTGCGCAGGACTTGCTTGTGCTGACCTGCAACGAGAATAACCGCACACCCTCGCTGTATTTCCGAGAGCTTTATGATGAACTGCCGAGTATAGAAAGCTCTGCCTTTGACCTGAATGAGTTTACGTTCCACAAGGTAAAGGCGGTCAATATCAAGGATACTTTCTCCTTTACCTCACACATCACGGTTTATGAGACTTGTTCCTTACAGTATAAGTTCTATAAGGAACTGGAGTTTATGCCAATCCGTGAGAACGCTATGATGTTCGGTACGCTCGTTCATGAAACGATCGAGGACATACACAGAGCTGCGATCAGGCAGGAGGAACACCTTATCACACCTGATAATGTTTCCGACTGGTTTGAAAGCAACTATGTCTCCCTCGTCAAGTCGGAGCATACCTACCTCGCTGAACCGCAGAAAAAGGCAGCACTCAAACAAGTCCTGCGGTATGTAGAGCGACAGCACGGCGATTGGTCGATGATAAAGCAAGCCGAGGTCGATGTAAGCCTTGTGCAGCCTGAGTACATCATCGAGGGCAAGATCGACCTTATCAAAGGTGCTGACGGCACGGTGGAGCTTGTGGACTTCAAGTCTGAACGCAAGCCGGATATGGTGAAAGCGAGAGACAGGATCGAGCATTACCGCCGACAGCTCCATATCTATGCTTTCCTTGTGGAGCAGCGAACGGGGCAAAAGGTAAGCAAGATGCACCTTTACTATACGGGAGAGGAAAACGGAAATCCGATGATCTCGTTCCCTTACACCAAGAGTGCTATCGAGGGTACTGTTTCAGCGTTTGATGATACAGTCCACAAGATCATGAAAAAGGACTTTTCAAGGCAGGCGGAATCGCTGAAAACCTGCACTGGCTGCGATTTCAGGTTCTATTGCCAGAATAAATAAACGGAGGATACGAAAATGGAAATGGACGGACAGCTTACTTTTGAGTTTAGCAAAAGACCGACGATCAAGGGCTTTCCTGAGCTGAGATGGACAGGCAAGCGCCCCTACGAATCCACACAGTATTATCCTGCTCAACTAAAAGAGCGTTATGGTGAAGATGTTAGTGGTTGGATTAACAAAATCTTTTGGGGCGATAATCTTCAGGTTATGAGTCACCTATTAAAGAAGTACAGAGGTCAAGTTGACTTAATCTATATAGATCCTCCTTTTGACAGCAAGGCAGACTACAAAAAGTCCATAAAATTGAAGGGACAGGTCGTAACGGGTGATAGTAATTCATTTGAGGAAAAACAGTATGGTGATATTTGGACAAATGATGAGTATTTACAGTTTATGTATGAACGCTTAACTATTCTGCGTGATTTATTGTCTGAAACTGGCTCTATATTTCTCCATTGTGATTATCATAGAAATTCATATTTAAGAATAATCATGGATGAACTTTTTGGTAATGGTGGGCAAGACGGTAAAGGTTCAGGGTTTAAGAACGAGATTATATGGCAACGTACAGGCGCACATAATGATGCAGGCAAATATGGAATTGTTCATGATACAATCTTGTGGTATACAAAAACTCCTACTTATAAATTTACTATGGAGATGATTCCTCTAACAGATGATCACATTAGTAGCCGATTCAAAACAATAGAACCTGAAACAGGCAGACGTTTTTATCCCGGACCGATAACCGCACCTGGAGATGGACCTTCAAGAATATTTAGAGGGAAAGAGCTTTTTCCACCAGCAGGAAGACATTGGAGTTATTCACAAGAAAACATAGATGAATTGGAGAGACAAAATCGAATTTATTATTCGTCTACTGGTGTTCCATACTTAAAAGAATACGCTGATGAATATACAGAGCAAGGAAGAAGACTACAAAGTATTTGGACAGATATCCTCCCTTCAAAAACTGGTAGTGAAATAGTTGGTTATCCAACGCAGAAGCCAGAAAAACTGTTAGAGAGAATTATAAAGGCTTGTTCAGAACCAGGTGACCTCGTATTCGACTGCTTCATGGGCAGTGGTACTACTCAGGCTGTGGCAATGAAGCTCGGCAGGCGTTTCCTCGGTGCGGATATTAACCTCGGAGCGATTCAGACCACTACCAAGCGTCTGATCGGTATCGCTCAGGAGCTTTCTCAGCAGACGCTCGATGCCGATGATGTGAAGTACACCGGCTTTGAGGTCTACAATGTCAATAACTATGACTTCTTCCGCAACCCCGTTGAAGCCCGTGACCTTATCATTCAGGCGCTTGAGATTCAACCGTTTGAGCAGTCGAATGTATGGGACGGCGAAAAGGACGGCAGAATGGTGAAGATCATGCCCGTCAACCGTATCGCTACAAAGGCTGATCTGGAGGAGCTGAAAGCAAATCTCCCCTACAAGACCTACGAAAAGCGCAAAGAGGAAAATCCGTCCCAGCCCGTGGAGAAGATCACCATTGTTTGTATGGGACATGAGCCTGACCTCGCTGCCTCGTTTCAAAAGGAGCTGTCGGACTATAAGCTCGATATTGAGATCGTGGATATTCTCAGGGATAAGTCTGAGCTTGAATTGAAGCGTGAAGCAGAAGCCGAGGTAGTTCGTGAGGGCGGCAAGCTCGTTATCCGTGCTTTCTATCCCATGAACCTCTTGCAGAAGCTCTCGCTTCAAAAGGAATATGTAGAGGATTGGAGACAGCTCGTCGAGTCTATCATGATCGACTGGAATTATGACGGTGTTGTTATGCAGCCTGCCGTGACCGATATTCCCGACAAAAAGAGCCTTGTCCTCGGCGTTTATGATATTCCCGATGATGCAGGCACGATCAAGGTCAAGATCACCGATCTCCTTTCAGAATCCCTTGAAGTGGAGGTGTAATGCTCTATGGCAAAGAAAACAACGGCATTTGCCCAGGAATACGCCTTTTATGAGCAGCTATGGACTTTCTATGTAGAGAACCGTGGTAAGATACGCTCCCGTTACAATGACCTGACAAGAAAGTTCCTCGCATATAACGATAAGAGCGAAAATCCCGATGCTTTCCTCCGTGAGCCGCAGTTCCACTCTCTGGAAATGTATGTATTTATCAAGGAGTTTCTTGATAATGCTCATATGTATGAGATCTTCGATGATTGGAGGAACCGCCGCAACAGGTTCTCTGACTCCTCCTATTATAGTATCCATAAGGACGGACAGTTCCGCTTTATCGACTTGGGCGACGATCAGAATGAAGCTATCTTCAAGCAGATGAAGAAGTTTAAGGAGGACTATCCGAACTATATCTACGCTCTGACTATGGGACTCGGCAAGACTATCCTGATTGCTACTTGCATCTTCTATGAGTTCCTGCTTGCAAAGAAGTACCCGAAGGATAAGCGTTACTGCCAGAACGCACTTGTATTCGCTCCTGATAAGACGGTGCTTGACTCGCTCCATGAGATCATGACCTTTGATAAGACAAAGGTGGTGCCGCCTGAATATGCAAGTGTACTGGACTCCAATATCAAGTTCCATTTCCTTGAGGATACGGGAACAACACTTCATACTATCGACGATAGCAAGTTCAATATTATCATCTCCAACAATCAGAAGATCATTCTGAAAAAGAAGCACAAAGCCGAAAAGCCTACCGATCTGCTGTTTGAGGGTGGCTCTCTGCTGTCCACCGTGTACGGTGATGATGAGGACGATGATGACAGCGATATTCTCGATGATTCGATGCTGATCGACAATCAGCGCTTCAAGAAGCTGTGCAGACTTCCTCAGCTCGGCGTGTATGTCGATGAAGCACATCATCTGTTCGGTGCGAATCTCGAAAAGGAGCTGCGGTCAGGTACAGCAAATAAGACAACGCTCCGCAATACGATCAATGAGCTGAATAAAAAAGCCCATATCGTTGCCTGCTACAACTATACGGGTACACCTTATGTCAACAGACAGATATTGCCGGAAGTGGTCTATGCCTACGGGCTGAATGAATCTATCGCTCACGGCTATCTGAAAGATGCTGATCCGATCGCATTTGAGAATGTCAAGAATGAGGAGTTCCTAAAGGTCGTTATCACAAAGTTTTGGGAGAGATACGGCGGACAGACCTATGAGGGATTGATGCCAAAGCTCGCTATTTTCGCTGCTACGGTCGAAGAAGCAACGAAAACAGTCCGTCCTGCGGTAGAAAAGATACTGAGTGAGCTTGATATTCCACTTTCCTCAATTCTTGTGAATACCGGAGATACGACCGTCACAAAGGACGAGGATATTCGTAACTTCCGCAATCTTGATGTGCAAGGTACTGAGGGCAGCCAGAAGCAGTTTATCATTCTCGTTGAAAAAGGCAGAGAGGGTTGGAACTGTCGCTCCCTGCTCGGTATCGCTCTGTTCAGAAGCCCGAAATCAAAGGTATTTGTGTTGCAGGCTACAATGCGATGCCTGAGACAGCTCAGTGATGAACAGCTCACTGCAACAGTCTTTCTCTCCAAAGAGAATTACGATATTCTTAATGATGAGCTGCAAAAGAACTACAATATGGAAATCACCGATATGGGCAAGACCTCCAAGAAGAAAAAGATAGAGTGTCATGTGCGTGTCATGCCGCCTCCCCGTAAGCTCGTGGTAAAGCGTATTTGGCATGAATACAAGCTCACGGAAAAGCCTTATTCTGAGCCGATTCCGTTCGGTTTGAATGAGCTTGATACTTCAAAGTATACTCTAACAATGATTGAAAAAGGCTCTCTGCGTCTGAATGCCCATGAAAAGGAAACGAATATCGACTACATCAAGGATAATGTTCAGTACAGTGAGTTTACGCTTGTTGCGGAGATCGCCCGGTATCTGAATGCTTCCTGTCTGCTGATCGCAAAGATACTCCGTGAGTCACCTGACGGCATAGATACGATCATTGAAATGGTGAACAAGTACAATGAGATACTCCACGATATTCTGATACCGACGATTTTCCACGCACTCAACTCAGTTGAAGCGGTGCGGCACTCGGACGATGTGGAGATCACTCTGCTCAAAGCCCCGAAAGATGCAGGATATTATGTGTTCAGCGGCAAGGAAGGGCTTGTTATCACAAAGGAGCATAATAACTTCACTCCTGCGGAGATACTCAAATCGTTCCACGCTGATACTTATTGCTTTGACTCGGAGCCTGAAAAGGAGTGCTTCTTGCAGTACATTTCAAGCCCATTGGTCAAGGAAGTTTACTTCACGGGAATGTTTACCTCCGACCAGGGAGACTTGTCCATTCAGTATTATGATCCTGAATCCGGCAGAATACGCAAGTATTACCCCGACTTCCTTGCGAAGATGACAGACGGTTCTTATCAGCTTATTGAAGTTAAGGGTGATAATATGATAGACGATCCTGTTGTTAAGGCAAAACAGATTGCCGCAGAAGAAATGGCAACAGCAAGTGAAATGCACTATTTGATGTATGCAGGCAGCAAACTAATGAAAGAAAATGTTTTAGACTGCCCTAATCAATATTTTCAAAAAACAATTATCTGAGCATCAATTATGAACCCACTGGATTCAAATTTAAAAGAGGGCTTCTGCACACAATGCAAAAGCCCTCATATTATAGCCGTTATTTCTGATTAAGTACCTTTCCTAACTGGAAGAAAAGCTCTGCCGACTCATCAGGCATAGCTCTGAATGTTTCCACAAGCTCCTTTTCTCGTTCATTTAGATAGGAGATTTCATTGTTCTCATTGAAAAACTCAGAGAGCGAAATGCCCATAGGAGAAAGAAGTCGCTGCAAGGTTTCAATCGTAGGCTGGTTTTTGCTTTTTCCAGCCCGCTGATGTGCCCCTGTGACAGACCGGTTATTTCATGAAGTCTATAAATACTGAATTTCTTAGCTTGCCGCAGTTCCCTTAATCTTGCACCATAATCCATTTCCATTGCAACTCCTTTGCCGATTCTCTATTACTATTATAATGCTTCCGTTAGAATTTTTTAATGATATAAGCCAAACTGTTTGCTACTATATACCGAAACAGTCCTTTACATATAAAAGATTTAATGATATAATAAGGAATGAAAAGCTGCTTTATATATAAATTGGCTTATTTTATCGTACATAGGAACATTGTGACTGATATGGTGATGCTCTCAGAACAGCACTACGCTGTCCTTGAAAAGCTGATGAGAACGATCCTATCATATGTGGCTTCCGAAATGCAAGATACATGGTACCTATATCAGCATTCATGGTAGCCAGGTGTGTACGGATCAAAAGAAACGGCGGCGAATAAAATGAGTAAAATCGGTGATTATTTTGCTTCGCAATGCGGAAATCCGCACGGAGTTATCGGAAAGATCATGACATGGGCGATGAACCGTGCAAATAATGTTATGTATAAGGGTATTGTCGATGAACTGAAAATCTCACCCAAAACGAGGATACTTGACGTAGGATTTGGCAACGGATACCTTGAAACACTTATAATTCAGAAATCCAGGTGTTTTATCACCGGAATTGATATATCCGAAGATATGGTCAGCAAGGCAGCCGCAGCGAACCGTAGGTATGTTGCTTCGGGAAATATGAAATTTCAGCTCGGTGACTGCTGTGACCTTTCTTTCAAGGACAAATCCTTTGATGTGGTCACGACGATGAATACCATATACTTTTGGAGTGATACTGCTAAGGGAATGGCTGAGATCAGCAGAGTCCTAAAGGATGGCGGTATTTTCTACAATGCTGTTATATCAAAGGAAAACTTAGATAAGTATTTCTATACGAAAAACGGGTTCAAGAAATTCACAAAAGACGAATATATAGAGCTTGGAAAAAAGGCAGGCTTTCAGAGAATACGGATCAAGATATTGGGCAATAATTACGGTTTGCTTATCGTTTATATGAAATGATTAGGAGAATCACAATGCAGAAGATAATAGCAGCTTGCGGAAATGATTGCTCGGCTTGTCCGAGATATGTTGCACCTCCGTATGAAAAGTCAGATGAAGAACTTAAGTATACAGCCGAATTGTGGCTGGAGATCGGATATAGAGACAGGCTCGTTTCAAATGAAGAAATCTCTTGTATCGGCTGCCGTCCCGAAAACTGGTGCAGATACCTTGTTGTCAAATGCTGTGAGGATAAGGGTATCAAGAACTGTTCGGAATGTGCGGAGTTTCCTTGTGATAATATTAGAGAATGCTTTGCTGTAACGAAGTCCTTTGAACCGAAGTGCAGAGAAGTATGTACCGAGGCGGAATATGAGCAGATAAAAAAGGCTTTTTTTGAGAAAGAGGAAAACTTGAAGGCTTTGCAGGCAGCGAATATTAAAGACGGAATATAGAGGAGTTGTATTACGATATGATTATTGAAACTGAAAGACTTGTCCTGCGTCCTTTTACCGAAGAAGATGCTGGCGATGTACTTGAATACCTAAGAGAGCCTGCTGTCAATTGTTTTGCGTGTATGAAACTGAATTTTCTTGAAGAAGCAAAGGCTGAGATGCAGAAAAGATGCGGTGAAACTGAATATTATTTTGCTATCACACTGAAAGATACGGGAAAAGTTATCGGTGAGATAGAGGCTTATCCCGAAACTGGAGAACAGCACTCCGATGAAAATGATCCAAAAGACACGTTCTCTCCGTGTTGGATGCTGAATAAAGACTATCAAGGCAAAGGATACGCCTACGAAGCTGCTCATGCCTTCTTCGACTATCTTTTCAAAGATAAAGGAGCAAGACGTATCTATGCCTATACAGAGGACTATAACACGGCAAGTCAGCACCTATGTGAAAAACTCGGTATGCGCCGTGAGGGGCTGTTCCAGGAGTTTATATCTTTTGTGAATAATCCTGACGGCACTCCACGGTATGAGAATACATATCAGTATGCGATTTTGAAGAGAGAATGGTTCAATAACCAACTTTGAACCCACTGGATTCAAAGTTCCACAAAAAGTAAAGGACGGCGCAATGACCGTCCTTTTTACTTTATTTCTGTATCTCAATAATAAATTTACCCTCGGAGTTCAGTTTGAGCCGCAATGTCTTGACGTACCGATTACAGAAGTTCTCCATTTCCTTCTTGGTAGCGGTAACTCTTGTGGCTTCATAGATTTTCTGCGTGAGTTCCAGAGGGTTTTCCCCATAGAGGGTGGGCAAATGCTTTTCAAGCTCTGCAAACAGGACGGCTCGCTTCATATCCTCGGTGGCAGCGGAGCAGAAATCGTCAATGGCACAATAGTAGATACCGTGCTGTGTGAGGGCATTTTTGATTGACGTTCCGCACTTCTCATATTCGTACATAACAAGGAAATGAGCTTTCGGCAGGCTCTCAATGAGTCCCCAAAAGTCGGAATCACTCGACACAATAATAAACGATGTGATCCCGTCACGGTAGAAATCCGTGACAACACTCGCTGTCATTCTTAAATCGACCAGGGACTTTCTGTCGGTCACACGGTCGATCTCTATATGCTCAACGGGTATCTGCGTGAATTTGGAGAGCCAATCCCAGCCTGCGGTAGTGTTCGGATCGTCATAGAGCGTGATTTTCTCGATCTTGGCAAGTTCTTCTTGATTTAAGCCTTTCAGAACACTATACAGCTTGTACGGATTAGAGTTCTCACAATCGACGGCGACAGCAGTTTTCTCGGCGCTGTCGATAAAATTATAAATATTGTTTCGGGTTTCATCGTCTGCGTCCCGATATTTCGTATAGTCGGTGAAGCTGTCATTATGCTGACCGTAGATGATCTTCAGGAACTTACGGTCGGAATATACGATGCTCCCGACTTCGGCTGGCTGCCAGTGAATATACATCTGAAACGGGTAATGTTCGATATTCGCCATGTATTTATTGAATTCTTCCTTCATTACGCCATTCTTATTGTACTTCGGGACAAAGAACAAGTCTCGGATATACTCCCAATTCAGCCAGTCATAGAACAGACGGGAGCATTTATCAATGTTTTCATTGATGAGCCTTGTAAACTCCTGCATATACTTCTCGGAGCGTGAGTTTGCCTGAATAATGGTAAATCCCCATTTTTCAAGCTGTTTGATGTTTTCGTGGTCATACCACTCGATGTTATGCAGGTTTTTGAGCTGATACCGTATCAGATCATCGGTCTTTTTGAACTTCTGCATCAGTGCGGTTCGCAGCTTACATAAATATCGTATCGCAGTAGCATCACGGTCGGCTTTGAGCTTGTCTATCAGCTCGGCACATTCCCCATAGCTTGCGGTGAGTGCCGACATTCGGACACCGATCATATAGGCAATCGTGGTAACTACTTCTTTGGTATCAACGGTCAAGGAAATTCCTCCTATTCATCGTTATTGATTGCAATATGTTTGTCGATGACCGTCATTATCTCGTTAAGCCGACTTTCTCCGATACCTTTGATTTTGCTCAGATCGGCTCGTAAGCTGTCATAATCAATGGGGTGCGTTTCTTCCTCGGCTCTCTGATAGCCCTGAGCAAAGACATTTCTCACGAAAGTCTCCATTTCGGCACGGTTCATTGATTTGATCTGCTTGTATAATGCACGGTTTACTAATTCTTCGGTTTCGTTATCCATTGCATTTCACCTCCGATCTGCTCTATATCCTGATTATAGCACAAATGGCGGTATAATGCAATGAAAAGGGTGTGAAAAAGTGTGTAGAGATTGACTTTTTCGGGGCGGTTTGGTATAATAGGGGTAAGTGAGAGAACAATACGGCTCTCTGCTAAATCGGAATTTAGAGGTGAGATAAAATGATAGCAATTCATTTCGGACATCTTTGTTTTAATAAGCCGTCTGGCGAACAAAGTATCCTGATTGTTGTTGCTTCAAAAAAGGATTACCCCTCAATGGACAGCTTTGTCACCAACGCATTGAAGTATTTGGAATCACATAAAAATTTTTGCGATAACTGGACTGAGATGTACAAAAACAGAGTATATTCACCAATTGACGAGGAAGAAAAGAAATGGATGAAATCAAGATTAGAGGAAATGAATCAGCGTATCAGTATTGCATATGATTCAATCATAAGTGCGGTTTATATAATTCCGCCAGAATGGAATGATATTACAATAGGAGTGGAAACGGAATCAGAATATGTTTTCTACCAATGGGGAACATCAGCTTAAATTCTGATTTAGCTTAGTAACTGAATATACTCAAACACGGATAACCGTCCTTAACAGACGGCTATCCGTTTTTTTATTCCGCATACCCACAATCAAGCACCCTCAGCTTTGAATGCTCGCTGTCATGCGGATCAACAATATCATAGCTGATCGAGCTGCACCTGAGCTGACTGCAAAGCTCGGTGGCTCGTTTCAGGAAGTCGGACGGAATCTCCACAAGAGAGCCGTCGTTTTTTATGAGCTTTACGCCGTTTCTCCGCAAGTCCTCGATGAGATTCTCACTCGTCATTGTCCTGTTCCTCGGTGCTTTCTTCACCCTCACTCGTTTCAAGGGTGATCGTGTGGGTGTAGATCATGTGGTCGTTAAAACATTCCAGGGAGCAGTAGCTCTGATTGGTGTCCTGATGCTTGTAATAGCTCTTGCCTGCCGGAATTTCCTTATAACAGTTCGCACAAAACATTATTCGTCCCTCCAAAGATAGATCATGGTATCGTAAACGACTCTCTGCGCCTGCATACGGAGCAGATTGCCGATTGAGCCAACAGCATTGAGATTGCCCGATTCAACGGCAACCTGATAGTCACGGCTCGACTGCATAAGAAGCTCAGTCTGACGGTTTACTGCGTCTGTGACCTTTGTATCAAGCTCGTCCAGGTGCTTGTAAATCTCGCCCTTGTCAACGATCTCATGCAAGAGATCGGGTCGCTTATCTTCAATGTGGTGCAGATAATACCTGATTTGATCGGTGTGGAACACATAACGCTCTGTTTTGCCCGTCTTAGGGCTGCGGTGACGAACCGTCTGTGTATCGGTATCGACTTCCCACACGGGAGTGCCGTCCACGGTCTGTTTGCTATTGAAAATCATCGCCGTCACTTCCTTTTCTTCGTCATATAGTAGCCGATACCGCCGACTCCTGCGAGAGCAGCTACTCCTGCGATGATCGCAAGCGGATTGGCTCCAGAATGCTCGGAATCGCCCTCAGAAACGCTTGACTGACTGTCGGGGGTATCGTTACCCTCTGCGGAAGAACCGCCCTCAGAAGCCGATTCCGTTCCGCCTGAGACCTTGCCGATCACTCTCGGTGAGCCGTTTCCGTCATCGTCAATGTGCTTGCCCTGCGGTACTTCGGGTTCTTCATCGTCCTTTAAGGTGCTGAACGGCGGAAAGCTGTCTACCGTGTTGCCGTTTTCATCGGTCATGATCCAATTGTCCTGCCAATAGGTAAAAGAATAGCTGTGTTCAGGTGTTTCAATGGTCCAGTTGCCGTTGTCATCATCGTTGAAGTCGAAGTCCTCAATGTAACTGCGGTAGTAGTCCTTGTATTCATATTTCAGCTCACCCAGCTCGGTCCAGTCGTATTCGTCCGAACCGTAGTTCTCGTCAAGCCACTTGTCAAGCAGATGGTGCTTGTACGATGCTTCGGGAAAGTCGATGCCGTTATCACCCTTGCCGTTCCACATATCCTCCCAAATCTCGGCTTCGATATAGTCCCGTTCAAGGATCTCGGCAGCATAGACGTTCAAGCCTGAGCAGAGTGCAATTGCGGTGCAGAATACCGTTGTAATAATCTTCTTCATATTATTTGTCCTCCATATTTTTAAAGTAGAGTTCAAGTGCCTTTTCAATAGTATCAGTGATCTCTTTCGGCTTCTCGCCGTTGCTGAAATACTTGGTATAAATATCGTGGCTGATCTTCACACTTTTGGGCTTCACTTTCGGCTCGGTGTCCTCGCCGTAAAGAATAGCGTGAACGGTTTCGGGAGTGATATTGCCCTCGCTGTCGGCAGAAGCACGGAGCTTCTTAGCGTTTTTCATGTCGATCTTGCAGTCCTCAGCACATTCAGCGACAACAGCCTGTGTATCTTCAGAAAGGAAAGAAAGCTCCACGCCTGTTCGGATAGCAATATCTCCGCTGTCCACAAGGGCTTTCAGCTCATCAGTGAGCTTATTGATACGAATAAGCCTTACTACCGAGCCTTTGCTGACACCGTACTCATTTCCGATACTCTCGCTCGTGTCTAACTTTGAACCCACTGGATTCAAAGTTGAGCTGTCGGGTTCGGCTGAGGGATTTTCAAGGCGTGCAAGCTCCCTGAGAATATCATTCCGCTTGCCCTGAGAGAACATTTCGGAATGGCGGAGTGCAACGGCGGCAGCCTGTTCCGATATTCTGAGGTTTTCAAAGCCTCTCTGCATAACATTCGACTCTATGACATACATTTCGGCTTCGTCCTCGGTGAGCCCTGCCTTGATGATCGACGGAACAGTCGACAGTCCTGCAAGTTTAGAAGCATTCCAGCGGTTGTGACCGATAAGAATTTCGTATCCGTCTCCGTCCGGCTGAACGATGATCGGTGATAGCACACCATTTTCCTTGATGCTGGCTACCATATCTTCAAGTCTCTCGCCGGAGTACAGCTTAAACTTGTGATTGTGATATGGGTGGAGTTTGTCGCAAGGAATCTGCTGAACAGCGGTCTGCTGCGGTGTGGAGAGCATAGCACTCAGGTCAAACTGCGGTGTATTCATCGTTTCATCTTCCTTTCCATGTCCGCAAGCTGTTTGCGAAGCTCACGGTTCTCTGCGTCAAGCTCCATAATGCGGCTTTTCAGCTTTTTCGCCGTCACATCTGCACGGACGATCATATCCGCAAACCGCAGGAGCGTGTATCTGTATCTGCGCTGATTGTAATTGAAGGTGTAGCATAGCTTCCCTGAGAACCTGTCACGGCTCTCGGAAAGGCTTGCGATCACTTCCTTAGAAGTCTCGGAAATGACTATGCTGTGGTCGGAGCTGAAATACTCATTCAGCTCACCCTCGCCGTGGGGAGTGAAAAGCCACGGCATTTTATCGGTATCAAAGGGCTTCATGACTCATCCTCCTCGTCATCATCTTCATCGGTGCAGTAGTCAAGCCCGTTCTGAAGCTGAATGTAGATGCCGGAGTAGCGGTCATGCTCTGCGCCGTCACTGTTCATCATCGCTTCAAGGAAATAAGCCTGAGCTTCTTCACGGTCGTTCCACACCTTAACTTCGCCGTAGCATTTGGTAGTGACCTTGCGGTTGGGGTTCATTGCGAGTTCTGACATACTTAACATCTTGAAAGCACCTCCTGAGCTAATTCATCATATTCCTGACCTAACTTGTGACCTGTGAGACAAAGCGGTGTGCCGTTCTCGGAGCTTTTCGCCGCTTCAATGGACTTGCTGATGCTTGTCCTGAACAGCATTTCGCCGTACTTTTCATTGAGGGTTTCTATCGCCGTTCTGCTGACCTTTGTGCGGTCAACCATAGTCGGCAGCACTCCGATGAGGTTCAGCTTCGGGTTGGTATTTGCCTTGACAAGCTGTGTGAGAGCTTCAAGGGACTGCAAACCGTCCATACTGAACTTCTGCGTCTGCACGGGTATCAGCACTCTGTCCGCAGCGGTAAGGGCATTGATAAGGAGCGTTCCGAGGGACGGCAGGCAGTCGATCAGCACGAAGTCATACGCTCCGATCACATCTTCCGTGAGTATCCTGCGGAGAATATGCTCCTTTGAGATCATCGTGACCATGATCGTTTCCGCATTGGCGAGGTTGATGTCGGCGGGAAGGTAGTCCACTCCTGCGGTTTCGCTGTGACGGATCGCTCTCTGAGCTGTCTCGGCGGTCACGGGATTTCCTGTGTAGAATGACATGATAAGCTGTGTCATGGTCGGGTTGCCGTCCGGCTCGTATTTCAGGTATTCGGAGAGGTTCGCCTGCGGATCGAAGTCGATGAGAAGCACCTTCTTGTCATGGTTCAGAGCAAGGCAAGCTCCGAGATTATAGGCTGTGGTGGATTTGCCCACACCGCCTTTCTGATTACTGATTGCGATCGTGATGCCCATTTTCTTTATCCTCCTTGTGATTATACTTTAGAACAGCGGATCGTCCTCTGTTTTTGCGTAGGGATTATCGTAGCCGTTGTCAGTCGGTGCGGTGTTCTCACGCTTCTTACCGCCGTTGAAGTGGATCTCCTCGACCTTGACCTCGATAGCCGAACGCTTCTGACCGTCCTTTTCATAGCGTTTGTTGTGGACTGAGCCGACGAGTGTCACCATATCGCCCTTGCCGAACCAATCGACGATCACATCGGCGTTGCGGTTCCAGGCGGTGCAGGGGAAGAAGTCTGTCTCGGCAGTCTCCTCACCCTTACGCTTCGGACGTTCGCAAGCGATAGTGAACTCGCAGAGGCGGTTCTCACCAATAGTCTTGATTTCGGGATCGGCAGTCATTCTGCCTGAGACTAAGAATTTGTTTAACATAGGTATTTACCTTCCTTTCGTGGTTTCGGGTTTCTGTGTTCCTGTTGTGCTTTCATTATACTATTCAATATCCCTATTGTCAAGTATAATTTTGAGAAGTTTTTGAATTTCGGCAATGCGCAGCAAATTATCTGATTTCCCCAGTGCAGCGTCACTATATTTTCAATTATACTTGACATATCCCCATTAATGTGATAGAATAGCTGTAATAACCGATCAAGGGGTGATCTGATGTATAAGCACACTTGCCAGATCTGCGGAATGGAGTTTGAATCGCCGTCCGCCAGAGCGAAATACTGCATCTACTGCCGTGACAAGGCTCAGGTCATGCGGAATAAGGCATATAAGGAGAAGAAGCAAGCCGGAGAAGCTGTTGCGATCGGCAGCGAACAGATATGCTCTATCTGCGAAAAGCCTTATAAGGTGACGGCAGGCTCTCAAAAGTATTGTAAGGAGTGCCAGCAGAAGCAGGCTCGTTCCAAGAAGATTTCCTCAAACGCACAGTATGCCAAAGCGAATTACAAAACGCTGAAGCTGTATGTGTCCGCCGAGGAGCGTGATGCGATCAAGGCTTATGCGGAAACGCTCGGTATGAGCGTGAATAAGCTGTTGCTCACGGCGTTGGAGGAATATCAAAAAGCTCACAAGCAGGAGGGATAATAATGGCTATTGATAATGCTGAGGTCATTGATGCTACTGCCTATGAAGGTAAGAAGCTGATACTTCAACTTTATGACCATTTGGAATTTGATGATGAGATAATCAAGGAGCATATGTTTATGCTTCAGGACAAGCTGAACACTTATATATGGTTTATAGACAGTAAGCAGTACGAAGAAACTTATCCTAATGCAAGTCTGTCTGTTTACGAAATACAGATCAAATTCAAATACCAGCCGTCTGACTTCTGCATTGAATACCTGAATCATGTAAATAATAAGCTCGGTTCTATGAACATCACAGTAATGTTTGAAGTTACAGACTAAATGTCACTCCAAATCCCCGTTCTTCTTACGCTTGCAGTCTTGCTGCTGTTCGTTGCGTTCCTGACGGAGAAACTCCTCAATGGTACGCTGTGCGTCGGCAAGGTCACGCGCCCGCTTGTCCGCTTCACGAAACTGCTGATCCTTCAATGAACGCTCTTGTATAAGGGCGTTTATTTTTTTGTCCAGGCTCTCCACGGTCGGGATATGACCGGAGGGATAAAGCTCCAATACCTTAGTGCGGATTTGCCCGTACTCGGTAAGCTCTGCACTGTGTTCACGGCGGTACTTCTTCGCAGCACTTCCGCTGAGAGTTTTCAACTCCTCGCCGTATACTTTCAGCTTGCGGTATTTCCGCAGGACTTTCAGCTTCACCTGCAAGTCCTCAATCTCAGTTTTCATGGTGTTCAGCTCGGAGAGAAGTCCTCGGCTGTGAGCGTATTCCGATATTGCCGCCTGCCGTATCTGATCAGGCGGGGCACCGTACTCGGCTATCACATTCTTTGCGATACTGGCGAGCTTCATATTGCCACGGTCGATAGCGTCCTGAACGAACTTGTTCGGTGGCTTCTTTGTGATAACTCTGACCTTTGTCCTCGGCGTGTAGATCATAACTCCGTGATACTGAGCGATGCGGTCTTTGATCTGCCGTGTTTCATAGTACCAGCCGAGTGTTCGGGCACGAGTCATCTTGGCTCTCGGATTGCGTTCTTTCTGCTCCGAAAGCATAAATTTCAGGTCGATCTTGTGGTCTGGATTGTACTCAACAAGCACACCATACTCGGCGCACTTCCTGATAAAATCATCGAAGTCCTCGCTTGCTTTCACAACCTGATCTATCGTGTATTTCAGCTTGGCTTTCCACGATAGCCCTTGACGGTTCATATCCCACTCCCAATGGCTCTTGCCCTTCGTTCTTTCGGGGTGTTCGATAACATCCAGATGATGCCGTTTGCATACTTCGTCCGACAGGTCAATAAGCTTCTTCCACGCACGTTCCTTGACCTTGCCCTGATTCATATTGGTCTCGAAAGTTCTGCCGTTTTTTCGGTTCACATTATTGAAGATAACGTGCAGATGTGTATGGTCGGTATCGGTATGGATTGCGAGAAAGTATTGGTATTCGCCCTTGAGGAATTTTTCGCAAAGTTCCTTGCCTACTTCCAAAGCTCTTTCAGGCGTGATCTCACCAGGCTTAAAGCTCTGAATAAAGTGCTGAGAGAGGACAGTATTCAAGCCCGTTCCTCCTGCACGGACTGCTTCAAAATCTCTGCTTGCCTGTGCAGGATCAGAGCTGCACCCGTATGTGAAGATCAGTCTGCCGCCGTCTGTTTTTTCAGGGTTGGCGATATAGGCTAACGCTTTAACCTCAGTAGTTTTGATTGCAAAGAGTTTAGTAATTGCCAAATCTTATCCTGCCCCTCCTTGATGTTCACGATGTCTTCGGTATACACTTTGTTCGTGCTGTTCGCTCTCACGGCTATCTGATTGATGTTGTTGGAAATACTTCCGACAAGCCTGTAAATCTTATCAAACTTCTCCTCATCAAAATTGACTATATATCCCTCAAAGATCATAGCCCTGATAAACTCGCTCCGTGACCTCAGACCGCTGTTGCGAAACTTGCGCTCGATAGCTTCGTATTCTGCTTCGGTGAGGCGTATCTGCATATACCGATTATGCGGTTCGATCTCTGCTATTTTTCTCATCTCCTTTTGTTCGGGGTTCAAGGGGTGTCCCTCTTGCAAGCATTGTATCGGAACATTAAATTTCTGAGAAATTGTAATGCGGAGATACCGAGCTTGCTGGGTTTGAATCACGCCCTCCGTGCGTGATTTCAATTTGAGCCTTTGGCTCTGCAAAGTTTCCTCTCTCCGTCAGAGAAATTGGAGCTTTGCAACTTCGGCTGCAATACCCCCTCACTTATATACCGCCAAATTTGAGAAATCGGGAAAGAAATCCGCAAATGTTCATGAAAAGTTTACAGTTAAATTTGCTGATGATACAACATTCCGAATAATATACCGTTTTTTTTCGAACTTGATTGATACTCATGCATAATTATGGTAAAATAGTAATAGTAGGCTGTGTCCGGATCGCTATCTGACAGAAGAATATATTTCATTTAGGGGCGATGCGTGAACGGGATAAGTAAAATGCAAAAATCCCTGTTCTGAACTCCGTTTCAGAACAGGGTTTTCAGCTTTTTCAGGAGGGAAAATAAAATGGATCATGAAAGAATTATATACATCTACGATTATCTGTCACGGTACACGGACGAGAACCACTATGTATCAATCAGCCAGATACAAGAACACCTCGCCAATGTCTGCAATCTGACCAGAGTGAAGAACGTAACGATTCGCCGTGACCTTGACAGGCTGACTGCTATGGGAAATCATATCGTAAAGCATAACCGTGAACATAACACGGCATACTATGCTTTAATTGACAAGAGTTTCTCATTCAATGAAATACGTTTCATCGTTGATTCGATCTCGATAAACAAATTCCTGACAGCATTTCAGAAGAAAACACTGATAAAGAAATTTGAGGGTATGTGTTCCGATGCAGAGATCAGGCAGCTCATCAGCCGTATCGTTCTGAATGAACGTTGTCCCTCGACACTCGATCTCTTGGAAAACTTGGATAAGATTCATAGATTGATCGGTGAACGGCAGAAAATAGATTTTGAATACGGCAAGTATGACGAAACAACGAAACAGATAGCTTATTACTATAAGAAACGGGAAATGCTCCCTGTGAGCGTGATCTACTTCCATGAGCGATTCTATCTTAAATGCCTCAATGAGAAGGACAGGAAATGGCGTATATATAGAGTTGACCGAATGAAGAATATCCTCGGTGGCGAAGTGTCTTATGTTCGGCTGCCACCGGAGGACAATTATGAGGGGTTCGTAACGGATATGTTTGCTCCTGAATACTTCACCGTAGTCACACTGCGGGTAAAGAAGTATCTGCTCGATGAAATGAGGGAAAATTTTGGAGATTACGCTTCGATTTTTCACGATGAAGATTCTGACTATGTTCGTATCCGTGTACGGGTAGGTATCAACCGCAAATTTTATCTGTGGCTTATGCAGTATGGTGACGGTGTGGAGCTTGTTTCGCCTGTAAAAGAACGAGCTGAGTATTTGGAAGAAGTCCGTAAAATGCTAAGAGCTTATCCTGAATTTGCTTAGTAACAGCTTTTTGACGGCTCTTTCTGCAACTCACAAGCAACTCTTGTGCAATCCCATAATTAATGATCTGACGGTAAGCTGTCATTGTTCTCGGATAAACAGGTTTTGAATAGCTTTGAGCGAATCGGAGCATAATGAAAGGCAGTCGGCAGCAATGTCGGTTGTTTTCTTTCTGCCAATTGACCTTTCCGTTCCGTTGTGGTATAATTAACCTATAATCTGCTTTGCTTGGGAGTGATACGATATGGCAGTCTACATAGTCTTTGACGTTGAAACGCCCAATCGTGCAAATGACCGTATGAGTGCGATAGGCATTTCTGCAATCAAGGATAATAAGATCGTGGCGAACTACTTTTCTCTTGTTGATCCCGAAACACACTTCGACTACTTCAACACTAAGCTCACCGGAATAGATGCGGATAAGGTCAAGGGCGCTCCGAATTTTGCAGAGCTATGGAAGAAGATTGAGCCTATCATGAGCAAGGGTATCCTAGTTGCACATAATGCTGTGTTCGATATGAGCGTTCTTCGTGCCTGTCTGCGTGATTACGGTATCTCTTGGAAACCGACGGCAAAATACCTTTGTACGGTCCGGATCGGCAGGCGTGTTCTGCCTGATATGAAGCATAACCTAAACGTGATGTGCGATCACTACGGTATTGCTCTCGATCATCATCAGGCAGACAGTGATAGTCATGCCTGTGCGGAGATACTGCTGAGATATATCGAAAGCGGTATTGACGTGAGAGAATATGTGAAAGAATACAAACTATAAATCATCAATTATCAGAGCTGTTGCGATAAAGCAATGGCTCTTTTCTTTTCAGAAGTACAAATTCTGTCTATCTTAAATGATATAATAAAAAATGAAAGTTTGTTTCCAGAAAGCCAAATTTTGTACAACTGGTTTCATATAATGGAAGCAGACAAGCATACAACTCGATACTTTTGTGATGTCATTGAACAGTTCCATACAAGACTTGATCGGTAATCCATTACGGTCTTTAGGGGGTGATAGCTGTGTACTGGACGATGATAATAGATCACGGTCTGCATTGATTGCCTTGCGGATTTGTTTGTGCTGATACAGAAGTTGAGTGTGTTATGCTGTAAACTCTCGGCATAAAGGGCGGTCTGAGCAGATCAGGCCGCCCTTTTTTTTACTCATAATGTGATAGGAAAATGAAATTTTGGTGAAAAGTTGCCGCACTATAATTTTGCACAAAGAGTAATTTTTCAACATGGGACTGAGGTTTGAATGAGTTAGGTGGAAATGTTGAATCGGTAGTGCATTATCGAAAAGTGCAGGAAAATGGGGCTTTTATAAAAATCGGGTGTTCCCGAACGGGAACGCTGAGAAGTTGCTTTTTACGCTGTAATGGTTCATAATAATATAGAACGCATCGGCGCGTTGCTCCAACGGTGAACCTTACTGCGCAGGAGGGTTACTCGATCACTGTATGGAAACTGAATATGAAACGATCGAATGGACGAGTAATGTTTGATTGTCGGACGGGTATATTCCGAATGACAGGCTTACTATGTTCATTTGCTGATTTCCGTCTGACAGAAAGGACGGAACCGGTATTATGAATGATTTACATACTCCTCAGATTTCATTATTCAGCGAACATGAGGAGCCGCAAAGCTACGAAGTTTACGTTTACGGGACTGATGATCTCAATGAGCAGAACAAGGACAGCTTCTGCGTGGCATTATGTCGGTATTTAGACGAGATCAATATAAGCCAGAAAACGCTTGCAAGACTGACGGGAATTGCTCCATCTACGCTCTCACGGTATCTTTCGGGTAAAAGGAAGATGCAGTATGATTACCTCTGTGCGGTCTGTATAGCAATCAGACTTCACCCTTTCAGGCAGCGTTACTTGTTTTCGCTCCTGCTGTATGCGATGCCATGTGACCAGGATTACAGAAAAGCAGATAAGAATATCATCAGGGCTTATCTTGACGGCTGTGCATTCGATAAACGTTTTACGCTTACAGCCTGCAATGAACAGTTGAAGGCAATCCATACCAAACCTCTTACAAACCTGACCTCTGCTAAGGAGGACAGTGAGTAATGGGAAGATTTATGTATGTCCACTTTGGCGATGATGTTCCCCGTAACATCGAGAAAGAGTACAACAAGCTCTTGCGAAAAGAACGATACATTGAGGAGCTGGATGCAAAAAACGGAAAGATCTATCCCGATTTTGACGATGTTCTATCTTCGAATCCCGATCCTGCGAGTATTCCCATAAGCGATGAAGAAGAAAAGGAGCAGATCAGGCACCGGAACAGGCTTGATTATCTGCCTGATGCCTTAGAACTGCTGAAATCGGATTTTCCTGAAGGGTATGAGCTTATACGGGACTACTTTCTGAGAGAGGATAAGGTGACGATGTGGTATCTCGTTGAGAAATACGGTTTATCAATTGATATGGTGCGTTACCGAATCAAGATTGCAAAGCAGAAGCTCAAGGAGTATATCATCTTGCACGAAAACGAATAAAGAAATATGTGCAGAACGCTGATTTTTTCTTTTTGGAGAAATAAACATGGGAAAAACCTTCCCGATTTTGCAAAATCCTCGGTTGATATATAGAGGGGTTCATACCACTGATGGCTGAAAAGGGTACGGATCACTCGCTGACATATCCTATCCTCCGTGATGAGGGGCGGTACGGTTCTTCCATTTGCCGCACCGTCCCATACTTTCAACTATGCTTTCATGTTAATTTCTTTTATTTTTCTGTCAACAGCAGAGATGCTGTTGGGAGTGTACGTCCTTCGGAGCGTACATTGCCAAAGGCATCTCACACATTCCTCTTAGTTTTGTTTGACGGCTGATATGCTGTCGGGAGCTTCCTCTCGATTTGAGGAGAAGCTGCCAACAGTACATCAAATATCAGGCATAAAAATAACTGACAACGATGCACTTAGTATCTTGACAATAGAATATGGAACATCTACGCTTTTTCAGTTTCTTTTCTTCTGACAGGAAGGAGGTTATGTCCTATGGATTCAATACCGCTTGAAGTTGTATATAAGAATATGTATAGCGAATATCCTGAGATACTGGAAGTAAAGGACTTATGTGAAATTCTCGGCTATGGAAAGAAAAAGGTTTATCAGCTTATCAAGGAAGGACAACTCAAAAAAATTCCTTGTGGTAGAACAATCAAGGTCGCAAAAGCTACGATTATAGATTTCGTTCTGCAATGCGCACAAAAATAACTGGTAGAAATGTCCCTTGTGTCAAATTTTGTAGAAGTGGTAGGAAAACGCTTGCAAATGACTTTGTATCGCGCTACAATATAGTTATGAGGTCAATAGCGCAGACCACCGCTTTCGACATAAGGAGGATAATATAATGAAAGCAAGTCTGCCTTTTAAGTACATTATTGCCGAAAAGAAGGGCAAAAACTATGTTGTCTTTGATTTCAAGGACGATAGTGGCAAGCGTAAGAGAAAATGGGTTACAACCGATTTGCCTGTTGACTGTTCTTATAAAGCACTGACAGCAAAGGTGAACGTAATAGTAGCAAAGTTCTATGAGGAGTTTCTCACAGGCAGCTTAACAAAAGTCAAGGAAACCCCAAAGGAAAAGACAGAACTCAGCGAGGAGGTTCTCAGTGATGATGCTGTATGCAAGACAAGTTTTGAGTTCACAGCATTTCTTGACTACTGGCTTGAAACAATCAGACCGACAATCGCACGAACCTCTTATGAAAGCTACACTCGCTATATCACCAGGATCAAAAACTATTTTGACGAGCGTTATCCGCATCTTCTTCTCGGCAACCTGACAGCTTTACAGCTTCAGCAGTTCTATAACGATAAGTACAACAGCGGTCTTTCGGGCAATTCGATAAAGCATTACCACGCCAATATCCACAAAGCACTAAAATATGCTGTAAAAATGGATATGCTCGATATAAACGTTGCAGATAAAGTTGAACTGCCGAAGATCCAGAAGTTTGAAGCCAATTTCTACAACAAGGACGAGTTGGAACAGCTCTTTGAAGTATTCAAGGGCGACAGACTTGAACTTGTGGTACATATTGCAGCCTACTACGGACTTCGCAAGAGCGAGATTATCGGTTTGAAGTGGGATTCCGTCAACTTTGAAGAAAAGAAACTCACGGTTCGCCGTAAGGTCTCCAGCACTTATGGCAGCGGCAAAGAAATGATCTTTGTCGAAAATCAGCTTAAAACTGAGTCCAGTGTAAGAACTTTTCCCTTGATTCCTCATATTGAGCGGATGCTGATCGAACGCAAAACCCTTGAAGAATACTATTCGAAGCTCCTCGGTAAAGACTTTGACAGGGAATATGACGGCTTTGTGTGCCGTGACAACTTCGGTAAGCTGATCACGCCAAACTTTGTGACTTCTCACTTCAAGTACATCATTCAGAAAAATAAGCTCAAACACATTCGATTCCATGATCTTCGTCATTCATGTGCCAGTCTGCTGCTTGCAAACGGAATATCCATGAAGGCGATCCAGGAGTGGCTCGGACATTCAACATTTAATGTTACAGCCAATTTTTATAGTCACCTCGACTTTCATTCCAAAGTGGAGTCTGCGGAGACTATCGCCAAAGTGTTGGGTGGAGACAGTGCAGATACGGAGCAGGCTATCCATGATAAAGGTTCTGAGGGCAAAAAAAGTCGCAAGTCCTCAACCTGAGAACCTGCGATAATAGTGTGCCGATCGTCTACCCATTCTACCACGGCGGCATTATAAAAAAAGTAAAAAAAGTTAATCAAGTCAACTTGACACGGGGGATAAAAATCTTTTGTGCTAAGACCAAAAATGAAAGTGAAATTGAAAAAAGCAGCGATTTTGGTAGAAAATTTGGTAGAAATCCGGTAGAAAAACGCTCATTCACAAGAAACTTTTCTACCAAATTAGTCAGAAAATAAGAAAAGAATGCCGTAAAATCGACATTCTTTCATTGGTGCCGCTGACCGGACTTGAACCGGTACGGATTTTACTCCGAGGGATTTTAAGTCCCTTGCGTCTGCCTATTCCGCCACAGCGGCGCACTCAACTATGATATTATACCACATGATCAAGTGATTGTCAAGTGCTGATCTTAAATTTTTTGTTCAATGATAATTTCTTATTGATCATTGTCTTGCAATTTCCCGCGGAATATGTTATAATGTTATAATAATGCTTTATGGGAGATGATTTCTTGGACCGCAGAAAATGCGTTGCCGCTATTCATGATATTTCGGGCTTGGGCAAGTGCTCGCTTTCTGTGATACTGCCCGTGCTATCCGCTATGGGCGTGCAGGTGTGCCCTGTGCCTACCGCCGTGCTTTCGGCGCATACCGGCTACGGCGACTTCGTCATGCGCGACCTTACTGACTTTATCTCTGATGCTCTCGAGCATTACAAAAAGCTTGGTCAGCATTTCGACTGCGTTTACAGCGGCTTTCTCGCCTCCGCCGAGCAGATAGACCATTGCCTTGATTTTCTCTCGGCATATCCGCAGGCGCTTAAAGTCGTAGACCCCGTTATGGGCGATAACGGCAAGCCTTACCGCACTTTTACCGATGAGCTTTGCCGCAAGATGAGCCGCCTTGTAAAAGCCGCCGATATTATCACGCCTAATCTTACCGAAGCCGCCATCCTCCTCGGCGAGCCTTACCCCGCCGCAGGTCTGAATGCGCGCGAGGTAAGATCTTGGCTGGTGCGCCTTTCGCAGTTAGGCCCGCGAACGGTCGTTATCACGGGCGCTGAGATCTCGGGCAAGGGCATTTCCTCGGTCGGCTTCGACAGTAAAAACAGCAGCTTTTGGAAAGTCGTCAGCGATTATGTTCCCGCTAAGTATTCGGGCTGCGGCGATCTTTACACAGCCGTTCTGACGGGCGGTCTGCTGCTGGGCGATAGCCTGCCGATAGCTATGAGCCGCGCCGCGGGCTTTGCAAAACTTGCGATAAAAACTGCTTACAGCTACGGCGTTTCCAAAAATGACGGCGTGATGTTTGAGCAGCACCTGCCTTGGCTGGCAGAATACAGCGAGCTCAGCGATTTTGAGCCGCTTTGATAAGAGGTCGTTTCGATGAACAGATTGAATATAGTTTTGGTAGAGCCGCAGATCCCTCAAAACACCGGCAATATCTCGCGCACCTGCGCGGTGACCGGCGCGGCGCTGCACTTAGTAAAGCCTTACGGTTTTACGATAACCGATAAACAGCTAAAGCGCGCTGGTCTTGATTATTGGGACAAGCTCGATATTTACGAGTACGATAATCTGGACAGTTTCTTTAAGCAGAACGAAGGCGCGTTCTACTTCTTTACCACTAAGGGCAGAAAAGTACACAGCGAGGCTGATTATCCGCAGGATAAGAATGTCTTTCTGATATTCGGCAGGGAAGACAAGGGTCTGCCTGAAGATTTGCTGTACAAAAATTCGGACTGCTGCGTTCGTATACCTATGCGTAAAACTCTTCGCAGTCTTAACCTTTCAAACTCCGCTGCGATAGCCGTTTACGAAGTGCTTCGCCAGTGGGATTACCCCGACCTAGGCAGAGAGGGCAAACTCACCCAATATGTATGGGACGAATAAGGATTTAATTATTTTATATAAGGAGATGTATTTTTATGGCAAAGATCAAGATCATTACCGACTCGGCAAGCGATATTTCCTCGCAGGCTGAAAACGAGCTGGATATACTGGTACTGCCTTTCAAGGTTGTTCTCGGCGATAAAAGCTACACCAGCAGAGTAGATTTCGATAATGAGCAGTTTTACAAGATGATGAACGAGTATGACGGTATGCCTACCCACTCGCAGATCACTCTTTTTGAGTTCACCGAGTTGTATGAAAAGCTCTTCGATGAAGGCTATACCGACGTTATCTACGTCAGCATAAATAAAGAGGGAAGCGCTACCTACGGCAACTCCGTCCTCGCGGCAGAGCAGTTCTTTGAGGAGCACCCTGAGCGCAAGGGCACTTTTAATATTTATAATGTAGACGGCGTTACTTACACAGGCGGCTACGGCTACCCCGTAACGCAGGCGGCTATCAAAGCGAAAAAGGGCGAATCCCCCGCCGCGATAGTCGAGTACATCGAGGACTGGGTGAAAAACTGCACTATCTTTTTCGCGCCGTACACGCTCAAATACGCGAGAAAGTCTGGCAGAATACCTTCTGCAGCGGCGTTTGCGGGCGAACTTATGGGTCTGCGCCCGATAATGCGCATACAGGATAATAAAATAGTTACAAATTCCAAAGTCCGCGGCGATAAGAACATTATCCCTGAGATATTGAAACTCACCGCAAACGAGATGATCCCGCAGACCCCCTACTGCATAGTTTACGGCAGTGACCGCTCAGTAGCGGACGAGATGGCGGCGGTAATGACCAAGAAAATGGGCTATCCCCCCGCTGAGATGTATCAGATAGGCGCCGCAATCGCTATAAACGCAGGCCCTAAGGTAGTCGGCACGATATTTAAGAGAAAAGGCTGACAGCACCGTTATTCGGTTATATCAGACAAAAAGGGGAGAAGCTTATGAGCATTTTTGACAAACTGTTTTCAGGTATAAAGGCGCGTACTTCCGAGCGGCGGGAGGAGAACCCGGATATGAAGCAAAGCGCGTCGGCAAACGCAGAAAAGCCCGCAGGTGAAAAAATATCGGAGAATAAAAATGCAGCGCTGCGCGAGTCGTTCGCGCAGTCGTTTAAGGCAAGCGCCGAGAGAAGCTGTGATAGAAGATCAAAAGATTACGCGGATTATCTTGCGGAAAACGGAAGAGAGGATCTCGCGGAGCTTATACGCGACGCTCGAAAGAACGCTGTCCTTATAACCGCGCAGGCGACTTCTGACGAGGAAATACCGGTCGGAGCGAGCAAGAGCGGCGGATACCCCGATCTTCCGCCGGAGATACCATATCCTACCCTTAGCGCATTCAGCGCGGAGTTTAAAAACGATACCGAGAGTTACCCTGAGTCGGCTATGCAGCTGGCGGCGCAGATAGATCTTGCGGAGGCAGCCCCTTACGATAAAGACGGAGCGCTCCCGAGATCGGGTATGCTGTATATCTTTTGGAGCGGAGAGATCGACCTCAATGACTCGGAGGGCTGGGTGAAATATACCTTTGACGGCGAAAACAGAGAGCCTTTTAAGGTGATCTATTATGACGGGGATAAGTCCTCTCTTAGCCGTACCGAGCCGCCGTGCCCTTATCACGCTAAGTATTTCGATAAGCCGATAGAACCGTTGAGATTTTCTTTCGGCTGTAAATACGAGTACGGCATTAGTGAGTACGAGGAAGAGCTTGAAGAGCTTTACGACGAGGACGGCGAATTTACCGCAGACGGCTCTAAGCTTCTGGGATACCAAAAGGGCAGCTTGAACGTTGACAAGCCCTCGCGGCGGGAAACGAATCTTTTTCAGTTCGATTATAAAATGGGGAGCATATGGGGACTTTACTGGTACATCGTCAGGCAGGATCTGAAAGAGAAAAAATTCAGCGCGGTGCGCATGGTGTGCGATCTTGATTGATATAACGTAAAAAATTCTTTAAACCTCTTGATTTTTTTGCTGTTATGTATTATAATAATATTTGGACGGACTTTTCCCGTTCGTGAAATTGTTAAGTATCGGAAACGTTTTTGCTTCCGTAAAAAATCTATTTATGAGAGGATGTCTTAAAATGGCAGGTTTAAACAAAGTTACTGTTGATGACATTAGTGTTAAGGGCAAAAAGGTACTCGTAAGAGTAGACTTTAACGTTCCGCTGAAAGATGGCGTTATTACCAACGATAACAGAATCACAGCTGCACTTCCCACAATTAAAAAGCTCGTTGCTGACGGCGGCAAGGTAGTTCTTTGCTCGCATCTCGGCAAGCCCAAGAATGGCCCTGAGGCTAAGTTCTCGCTCGCTCCCGCAGCAGCAAGACTTGCAGAGCTCGTTGATACAAAGGTAGTTTTTGCTGCTGACGATACCGTAGTCGGCGAAAATGCAAAGAAGGCTGTTGCTGAAATGGCTGACGGCGAGATCGTTGTTCTCGAGAACACCAGATTCCGCGGCGCTGAAGAGACCAAGAACGGCGAAGCTTTCGCTAAAGAGCTTGCAGACCTCGTTGACGACGAAGTATTCGTAATGGACGCTTTCGGTTCTGCTCACAGAGCTCACGCTTCCACCGCAGGCGTTACCAAGTTCGTTAAGGAGACCGCAGTAGGCTACCTCATGCAGAAGGAGATCAACTTCCTCGGCAACGCTGTTGAAGATCCTGTTCGTCCTTTCGTTGCTATCCTCGGCGGCGCTAAGGTTGCTGATAAGCTCAACGTTATCAACAACCTTATCGAAAAGTGCGATACTCTTATCATCGGCGGCGGTATGGCTTACACATTCCTCAAGGCTCAGGGCTACGAGGTAGGTAAATCGCTCGTTGACGACAGCAAGATCGACTACTGCAAGGAAATGATCGAAAAGGCTGCTGCTAAGGGCAAGAAGCTGCTTCTCCCCGTAGATACTACCGTAGCTGCTGCATTCCCTGATCCTATCGACGCTGAGATCGAAGTTAAGAACGTTGATTCTGACAAGATCCCCGCTGACATGATGGGTCTTGACATCGGCACTAAGACCGCTGAGCTTTATGCTGAGGCTGTTAAGTCCGCTAAGACCGTTGTTTGGAACGGACCTATGGGCGTATTTGAGAACCCCGTTCTCGCTAAGGGTACTATCGCAGTTGCTAAGTCCCTCGCAGATACCGACGCTACTACCATCATAGGCGGCGGCGACAGCGCGGCGGCTGTTATCCAGCTCGGCTTCGCTGATAAGATGTCCCACATCTCCACAGGCGGCGGCGCTTCGCTCGAATACCTCGAAGGCAAGGTTCTTCCCGGTATCGACGTAATTGCTGACAAGTAATTTATAAACGACTTCGGGGCAGGCGGGCAAGCTCGTCCGCCCCGTTTTTGGGAATTTTAAAATAAGGAAATGCTTGCAATGACACAAATTTATACATTCGCAGCAGCCGTTCTCTCGCAAAGTCAGAGCGCTTTCGGCAAGACAGGCATACTGGATAGGTTCGGCAATGTCTTCGGAATCATCCTCGCCGTGTTCGGCATAATAATGCTTGTTTTCTCCGCTAAGGTCAAGAAGATGGGCAGCTTTTATCTCGAGATGGAAAACCACGACCCCGTGATAAAAGAAACAGGCTTCAAGCCCGCGATCGCTAAGGTCGGCGAGCGCCGCTCAAGCGAAATTGCGGGAAAGACTTTTTCTGAAATGCAGCTTCTATTCGAGTTTGAGGGCAAAACTTACGAAAAGTGGACGCCCGACCTCGGACTTGAAGGCGACGTTCAGATAGAGTATGATCCTGCCGACCCCAATGAATTTTACATCGTTGATAAGGTCGAAACGGAGGACGCCCCCGAAGTTGACGAGAATGGCGAAGAGGTCGAGGAGCTGAAAGACCCGCCGAACAAGGCTTTCATAGCTATGCTGATCTTCGGACTTGTGCTGCTTGCTCTCGGCTGCGGATTTTTGTATGATTTTTATTTGAAATAACACGCTTTGCTTATGCAGGGCAATGACTACATAAAAGGAGTTTTTTACAATGAAAAAGGATGTAAGAAAGGCTATAATTGCTGGAAACTGGAAAATGAACAAGACCAGACCTGAGGCTAAGGAGCTTCTCGAGGCTATCAAGCCCCTCGTTGCAAACGCTGAGGGCAAGGTAGAGGTTATCGCTTGCGTACCTTTCACCAACCTCGAAACTGCTGTTGCAGCAACCGCCGGCAGCAACGTTAAGGTAGGCGCAGAAAACGTTCACTTTGAGAAGAGCGGCGCTTTCACCGGCGAGATCTCTGCTGATATGCTCGTTGAGGTAGGCGTTGAGTACGTTGTTATCGGCCACAGCGAGAGAAGACAGTACTTCGGCGAAACTGATGAAACTGTAAATAAGAGAACTAAGGCTGCTCTGGCTGCCGGTCTGAAGCCTATCGTTTGCGTAGGCGAGCTGCTTTGGGAGCGCGAGTGCAACATCACTGAAGAAGTTATCGCTCGTCAGATCAAGCTCGACCTCTTCGACGTTTCTGCTGAGGACGTTAAAAAGACCGTTATCGCTTACGAGCCTGTTTGGGCAATCGGCACCGGCAAGACCGCTACCGCTGACCAGGCTGAGGAAGTTTGCGCATTCATCCGCGCTACTCTTGCTAAGCTGTATGATGACGCTACCGCACAGGCAGTTACAATTCAGTACGGCGGCTCTATGAACGCTAAGAACTGCGCTGAGCTGCTCTCTAAGGAGAACGTTGACGGCGGTCTTATCGGCGGCGCTTCGCTCAAGGCTGCTGATTTCAACACCATCGTTCAGGCTGCTGTTGAAGGCTAAGAAAATTTCGCAAGGGCTGTTTACGCAGCCTTTGCTTAGTTTATAACAATTTTTCCCCATAATAGAAAAGGAGTTAAAATCATGGCAACTAAAAAACCTGTTGTACTTGTTGTAATGGACGGCGTTGGTTTTTCCGTAACAGGTCTTGGCGACGCTGTTACCGAGGCTAATACCCCTACTTTAGATATGCTGCTGAAGGAGTACCCCAATACCTCGCTCAAGGCTCACGGCGACGCCGTTGGTCTGCCCAGCGATGATGATATGGGCAACTCTGAGGTAGGTCACAATGCTCTCGGCTGCGGTCAGATCTACTCGCAGGGCGCTAAGCTCGTAAACGAGAGCATCGAAAGCGGAAAGATGTTCACCTCCGAAACTTGGAAAAACCTTTCCTCTAACTGTGTTGAGAACGGCAGCACCATGCACTTCATCGGTCTGCTTTCTGACGGCAACGTTCACTCAAATATCTCGCACCTCAAGATCATGATCAAGCGCGCTAAAGAAGAGGGAATCTCTAAGGTTCGCTGCCATATCCTGCTTGACGGAAGAGATGTTCCCGCAACTTCGGGCATGACTTATATTCAGGAGCTTGAGGACTGTCTTGCTGCTCTTAATGACGAGAGCTTTGACGGCAAGATCGCTTCAGGCGGCGGCAGAATGAAGGTGACTATGGATAGATACCAGGCTGACTGGAACATGGTAAAGCTTGGCTGGGATACTCATGTTCGCGGCGAGGGCAGACAGTTCGCTTCCGCTGCTGAGGCATACAACACCCTCCGTGAGGAGACCGGCGCTATCGACCAGGATCTGCCTCCTTTCGTTATCGCTGAAAACGGCGAGCCTGTCGGCAAGATATGCGATAATGACAGCGTTATCCTCTTCAACTTCCGCGGCGACCGTGCTATTGAGCTTTCTATGGCGTTCGACGTTGAAGGCTTTAACAGCTTTGACAAGTGCGGCTACGATCCTAAGGTTCTCTATGCAGGTATGCTCCAGTACGACGGCGACCTCAATCTGCCTAAGAACTACCTCGTAAATCCTCCCGAGATCACCAATACTCTCTCCGAGGTTCTCGTTAAGAACGGTCTGAACAGCTACGCAGTTTCCGAAACTCAGAAATATGGTCACGTTACCTACTTCTGGAACGGCAACAAGTCTGAGAAGTTCTCCGATGAGCTTGAAACTTGGAAAGAGATCCCATCTGACAGAGTTTCTTTCGACCAGCGTCCTTGGATGAAGTCTGCTGAGATCACCGACGATCTTATCGAGGCTATCAAGTCTGAAAAGTACGATTTCATTCGCTGCAACTATCCTAACGGCGACATGGTAGGTCACACCGGCGACATGGACGCTACCATCATCGGTGTTGAAGCGGTAGACCTCGGACTTACCCGTCTGCTCAAGGTTTGCGACGAGTACAACTGCACTCTGCTCGTGACCGCTGACCACGGCAATGCTGACGAGATGCTCGAAAAGAATAAGAAGGGCGAGATCCAGGTAAGAACCGCTCATTCGCTCAACCGCGTTCCCTTCATCATCTGGGACAAAGAGACTCGTCACGAAATCATCGACGCAGACAGCAAAAAGTACGGCCTTGCAAATGTTGCTCCTACCGTTGCTAAGCTGCTGGGCGTTGAAGCACCTGACTGCTGGGAAGATCCTATGATCTGATCCTGCGCTAAATAGTGTACAAAGAGAACCGCTGCGGCGGTTCTTTTTTTGTAATCTTGCACAAACATTATGCTTAAAATTTGTACATGATTTTTGAATATTTTTGTATACAAATCACAAAAAATGTGCTATAATATATCTAGTGAATAAATCACATCTCAGAAAAGGGAGGTTACAGATATGAATACTATCATTACGATCGGCCGAGAATTCGGCAGCGGAGGAAGAGAGATCGGCTCTAAGCTGGCAGAGAAATACGGCATTCCGTTCTACGATAAAGAATTGCTTGAAGAGGCTGCTAAGCACAGCGGAATCTGCGAAGAGCTTTTCGTTAAACATGACGAGAGCTGCTCAAACAGCTTTCTGTATTCGCTCGTGATGGGTACATACCCGATGACTCCCGATGGCAGGATAAATCCTGAAATGCCGCTTAATCATAGGATATTCTTGGCGCAGTTTGAAACTATCAAGAAACTCGCCACAGGGCCGTGCGTTATAGTCGGCAGATGTGCAGATTACGTTTTGCAGGATAATCCGAAGATGATCTCGGTTTTCGTGACGGGAGATATGGTGGAGAAAAAACGCCGTATCACTGAGCGCTATGACATCGAGAAGAATAAAGCTGTCGATTTTATTAAAAAGACCGATAAGCGCCGCGCTAATTATTACGAGTACTATACCGACAGAAAATGGGGCGCTGCCACAAATTACGATATTACCGTAAATTCATCTAAGGTCGGTATTGATGGTGCGGTCGAGATGATCTCGGCGTACATTGAGCTTGCGGAGAAACTTCGCGAAGGCTGACCGGATGATATAATGTAATTTAGAATTTTTCTTTTTTCATTTTACTTTCCTTACTTTTCCTATCAGGTTTCGGCTGTCGGTTCATCGGCAGCCGTTTCTTGTTGTATGTAAACGTTTTAGATATGAACCGCGTGTAAAACATTGCGAAATCTATTGACATTGCTTAAAAAAAGTTATAAAATTATAGTGTTAGATTATGCAGTTTGCACTGCAAAGAAAGGACAATTTTTCATGAATAATAAATTCAAAAGGGTAGTCTGTGCCTGCATGGCGCTTACTATGCTCGCTTCTCTATCGGCATGCAGCAGTAAGGATAACAATTCTTCAAGTTCTGCTGCTTCCACCGCCGATTCTGCTGCTGATCCCGATGCTTCGAGCACATATCAGCGTCAAACTATCGAGACCGATCCGGTCAGTGAAACGCTCAGCGGTTTTGATCTCTCGGAATATTCCAGTGGTGATGAGGATTCGATACCTAAGGATTTCAAATTTGAGTGCGAGGCTGAGGATGGTAAATGCAAAGGCTCAGCTGCTATTTCTGACAGCACATTCCTTGGCGATCACAGCGGAAAAGGCTTCGTTATCATGATCTCTAAAGATGACAGTGTTACTTTCGACATTGATTTTCCCGCTGAGGGAAGTTACGATGTTACGCTTGTTTCTGCTTCTGATAACGGCGGAGCAGAAGCTTCTGTAACCATAGACGGCGACGCGCTGACGACCTTTACGGCGGCAACCACCAGCTTTGACAATAACGTTGCCGAGCGTGTTCTTATCGGCAAGGGTAAGCACAAGATCGGTATAGCACCCCAGACCAACGCTGTCTACATCGACAAGATAATCATTACTCCATCGGCACAGATCGACTCGGCGGATTATGATGTTAACCGCCAGCTTTGCAACCCTAACGCTACCGACGAAACCAAGCGCCTGTACAATTTCCTCTGTGATTCTTATGGCAAGTACATAATTTCAGGACAGTACGCCGCCGATAACAAGGGCACCGAGAGCCGCGAGTTTAAGGAGATCTACAAGAATTTTGAAGTTTATCCGGCTATAATGGGTCTTGACCTTATCGAACTATCTCCCAGCCGCGTTGCTCACGGCAGCTCCAACGGATATGACGCTATCATAAATGCTAAAGACTGGTACCTTAATCAGAACGGTATAGTTACTATGTGCTGGCACTGGAACGCTCCGGAACCGTACATCATGAAGAACGGCGGACAGTGGTGGCAGGGCTTTTACAGCGAGTATACCGACATCGACCTTGCTAAGATCATGAACGGCGAGGATCAGGAAGGATATGACATGCTTGTCAGCGACATCGACACCATTGCGCAGTACCTTGCCGAGCTGGACGATTATCATGTGCCTATACTTTGGAGACCTCTGCATGAGGGCGGCGGCGACCCTAAGTGGAACAATCCTTGGTTCTGGTGGGGCTCGTCGGGCGCTGACGCTTACAAGGAGCTTTGGCAGCTTATGTACGACCGCCTCACAAATTACCACAAGATAAACAACCTTATCTGGGTATGGAACGGTCAGAACGTTTCCTACTATCCCGGCGATGAGTATGTTGACATCATGGGTTACGACGTTTACGCTGACGCTGGCGACTATTCCTCCAAGAAGTGGTATTATGATTATACTAAGTCGACTACTTCCGCGAAAAAGATAGTCGCACTCACAGAAAACGGCACGCTCTTTGATCCCGATACCGCTATGAACGATGGTACGCGCTGGTGTTGGTTCGCAACATGGAACGGCGAATTTACGCTGAAAGATATGCAGCTTTCGGGCGAATATACTTCGCTTGATATGTGGAAAAAGATCTACACAAACGATCATGTGCTTACTCTCAGCGATCTGCCTGATCTGAAAAATTATCCGCTGGATACCGAAAAGTATCTTGAGGAACATCCGGATGAAGCTCCAAAATCTGAATAATGAACAAAGCGGCGTGGAAAGACCTCGCCGTTTTTGTTTGCAAAAATCTTGCATTCCGTGCCGATTCGTGGTATAATAATAATATCCCTTACGGATAAACAATTTTAACGAAGGAAAGTGTTAGTATGTCAAAATATCGCGATCTGCTTGAAAGATGCGAAACGCTTGTTATTTTTAAATCGCTCAAAGAGGACGAAGTAGTACACGCGCTGCTCGAAACCCTCGCTGCTGCTGAGGACGAGTGCAGCGACAGCGTTTCATGGTACTGCGAATTTGTTTCGCTGCTATATAAGCACGGTGACAATTTAACCAAATATATTCTGAAACTTGTTCTTGAAAACGAAAATCTCTATATGCTGCGCCGCGGTTCGGGTGAACAAACTGGCGAGCTGCTCGACGAGTGCCTTGCGAACGAGCTTTTCCTGCTTGAAGAGCTTGCTGAGATCTCTTGCGAAGAGCTTACCGATTCGCTCGATTTTGATGGCTTCCTGCCGAGATATAATACCGAAAAAGCTGATTTCTCCAAGATCTATGCCGACCGCATACATAATATTGCTAAATATGGCTATGGCATTTACTCACAGTATCACGTTTTTGTAATCGACAATGGTAAGATCGTTCCAGTCGAATATCCCGACAGCATTTCGCTGAGCCAGCTTTCGGGCTACGAGCGCGAGAGGGGAGAGGTCATCGACAACACCCTTGCTCTGCTTGCCGGCAAGCCTGCAAATAACGTCCTGCTTTACGGCGACTGCGGCACCGGCAAATCCTCGACCGTAAAAGCTATCGCGAACGATTACGCTAAGGAGGGTCTGCGCCTTATCGAGCTGAAAAAGAAACAGCTCCACGAGATACCCGCAATAGTTGAGCAGATAAGCCGCAACCCGCTGAAATTTATAATTTTTATCGACGACCTCAGCTTTACCGAGGACGACGATGATTTTGCCGCGCTCAAAGCGATTCTAGAGGGCAGTGTTTCATCAACTGCGGCTAACCTCTGCATTTACGCGACCTCAAACCGCCGCCACCTTGTACGCGAAACGTTCTCCTCGCGCGAGGGCGATGAGGTTCACCGCGGCGACACTATGCAGGAGCTTCTCTCACTCTCCGACCGCTTCGGACTCACTGTTACATACGTCAAGCCCGACAAGAAGCTATATCTCACCGTTGTTGAGAGCCTTGCAAAGCAGTATGACATCAAAACGCCGATCGAGGAAGTCAAGCAGCGCGCTGAAGCGTTCGCACTCTCTCGCGCAGGCCGTTCGCCGCGCGTTGCGAAGCAGTTTATCGAGTATCTAAAAGGCATGGAGGAATGAAAGTGACAAAGCTTGAATTTGTTGAAGCCGCCACCGACGAGCAGCTTCACCGGCTCGCCGACCTAGCCAACGAGATCTGGCACGAGTTTTTCCCCGGCATAATCACTGAGGAGCAGATCGACTATATGCTCGAGAAATTCCAGTCGTTTGATGCGATGAAGTGGCAGATCGCCGAGGAGGGCTACCACTATAAGATGCTTTTCGTTGACGGCGTACCGCTCGGCTATTTCGGTATTTGCAAAAAGCCCGATGGCTCACTTTTTCTCTCGAAGCTTTATCTCAAAAGCAGTGCGCGCGGCAAGGGCCTTGCTTCCATCATGTGGAAAGAGATAAAGCACATCGCCCGCCAAGAGGGCTGCGAGATGATCTGGCTTACCGTCAATAAGGGCAACACCCACGCGATAAACGTCTACAAGCATAACGGAATGCGTGTTATCCGTGAAGAATGTACCGATATTGGCAGCGGCTTTGTGATGGACGATTATGTTTTTGCATTTTACGTCTGATTTACAGCGAATTTGTCAACATAGTTGTGCAAAACGCTGAAATTTAAAATATAGCTTGACAACAGCACGATTTTTTGCTATAATAATATAGCACGTTAAGCAAGAAATAAAATTTGCTGAGATCGTGCAAGTGAGTTATTAGCTCAGTTGGCAGAGCATTTGACTTTTAATCAAAGGGTCCGGGGTTCGAATCCCCGATAGCTCACCAAAGACCTTGATTTCGTATGATCTCAAGGTCTTTTTTATTTGCAACTAAATTTACAGCATAAAAACAGCCGCAGTACCGTAAAAAGTACCGCGGCTGTACGCATTTGCATATCAGTTTTCGGCTTCGCTCTCAGCCGCTTTCTTTGCGGCCTTGTCGGATTCTTTCTTGGCTTTCTTGTCAGCTTTTGCGTCTGCCTTTTCCTGCGCTTTTATGTTCGCCGCCACGTCTTTCAGATTGGGCAGCTCGTCGCGCGTCAGCGTGTAATTGTTGTTGTAATACTGCTTGAAACGCTGCGCATTCGCTTCTGCCTGCGCTGTATCGGTCAGCGTAACGCCTATCTCCTCGCCGAGGTAAGGCTCGCTCCAAAGCGCTGTGAACGACCAGTACGCTTTTTCCTGAAGCACGCTCTCCATCGCGGGCAGATTGCCGCATTCGCTCATGCCTAGCGGCTTGGTCTTGCAGATGTTGTTGAGGAAGAGCAGTGTGTTTATCTGCGCGTCGCGGTTGCCGTTTGAGTAAACGTCTGCCGAAAGCACATCGCAGTATTCGTCGCCGACGTACCAGTCAGCGTTCTGCGCGCTCCATACCCACACAAGGTTGTTCAGCTCGTGGTAAACGGTCATTCTCGTGTACATCAGCTGCCAGAGCCACTTGTACGAATCCTTGTCCGTGCCCCACCAGTACAAGCCGTTGCTCGCAACGGGCAAAGGACGCCAAAGTACGGCAACGTCCGCCTTTTTCAGCGCTTTCAGCTTGCTTGAAACTTTATCGATGTCTTTCAGTATCTTGTAACATTCGTCAGTGATGTCGCCCGCGTCGTGGTGCTGTTCAATGTCTTCGTCAGTCCATATCGCCATCTCTTCAATAGAGTATTTCGGTACTTCCTCCTCGGTCTGAGTAAGCGCCGCCGCCTGCGAACCCGCGCTCTGCTGATCTTCGTTGAGGTCGTCGGGATAGCTGTCGCCGCTCGAAACTGTCTGCTTGACCTTTTCGGGTACGGCTTTCTTTATGTCAAAATTCGTCTTTGCAACTTCAAAATCATTGCCGCCCGCAGGGTCGAGCCAGTACCAGTCGTAAGCTATTATACCGCCATCAGCCGCGTAAGCTTTCGCCGCGGTGACTTCCTTTGTGTTTGAGCGCGTGTAACCGCCTATCTCAGACCAGCGCATAGCGGGGTACTTGCCCTCGGTCATGGTAGCGACGAGGTCGGTAGTTTCGGTGCTTCCAACGCTGTCGTGCTGAGCAGTAAGTATCTGCTTGCCGTAATTCGAGCATATCAGCGAATAGAGCGCCTTCGCGTTGTAGTCAGCATTCGCGTTCGAGAGCTTCGCCGCCGAAAGGTCGGGGTTCAGCGCGCTGATGTCCTTGTTCGCCTCAATGGTAACGTAGTCGATGTCAGCCGCGTCATCGGTCGAGCGAATGGTTATCTCATTTATGCCTTTATCCAGCCAGATGTTCTCCAGCTTGCGTTCTTCAAAAGTTCCATTGCTAGTCGAGCGGAACACCCAAACTTCCTTGCCGTTCACATAAAGTCGGCAGTTAGTGTTCTTATCCGCCGCAGTCTGCACGGTGATGTTGTAAAACTGTGATTCCGGCAGGTCGAAGCTCAGGCTCCAGTTGTCCTGATTTGCGCCCGTAACATATCCGTCGCCCTTGAACGAAGCACGCTCTTTCTTTACCGAAGCGGTGTCGCCGATTATCGTTCCCGATTCCGCCTGATAGGTCTTTTTGTACTCCACATACGGCACTTCTATAGCGTCGTAATTCACCTGCTGCTGAGTGTTTTCCGTGTCGGCGGCAGAGCTGTCACTAGTCTGCACGTCGCCCTGTACGTCTGCCGCGCTGTCCGCCGCAGATGAGGCCGAGCTTGTATCTATCTGCTCATTTTTGATGATAGATGTTCCGCAGGAGCTAAGCGCTGTTATCGCGATCATTGCCGCCGCAGCGGCTGCCGCCAGCTTTTTTGCTTTCATGTCTTTTCCTCTTTTCAATTGCTTTCCTTATTTATTCGGCACAGCGGCATATCTCGTACCGCTCGCCCGCTTTCATGTTTATCTTTATGCTTTCGCCGCTTGCATCTGCGCCTTTCAGCATACAGCCCTGCGGCATCACAAGCGTTATCGTTACGTCCTTATCGGGCACGATAACCGCGTTTACTACCTTGCCGCCGCTCCATTCGCAGCTTATCGTTAATGCTCCGCGCGCACGCAGACCCCTGAAGCTGCCGTCAGCCCATTGCTTTGGCAGGGCGGGGAGCAGTATCAGCTCGCCGTTTTCGCTCTGTAAAAGCGCTTCTGTTATGCCTGCCGCGCCGCCGAAGTTTCCGTCGATCTGGAAAGGCGGGTGCATATCGAACATATTGTCCGAAGTCGAGTACGCCAGCAGTGCACGAACGTTTTCCGCGACCTTTTCGCTGTCGAAAAGCCGCGCCCAGAAGTTTATTATCCACGCGCGTGACCAGCCAGTGTGTCCGCCGCCGTGAGAAAGTCTGCGTTTCAGTGTTGCGCGCGCCGCGTCAGCAAGCTCGGGCGTTGAGCGCTTGGTTATCATGTCGCCGGGGTAAAGCGCGAAGAGCTGCGAAACGTGTCTGTGTCCCGGCTCGACCTCGTCGTAATCCACCGCCCATTCCTTTATCTGACCGTACTTGCCGATCTCTGGCTTAGGCAGACGCTCGCGCAGCGCTTTCAGCTTCTTGTTATGCACCATATCTACGCCAAGTATCTCCGCTGCTTCTATCACCGCGCTGAAAAGTTCGTAGATTATCTGGCTGTCCATCGAAGGCCCCATGCAGAGCGCGCCCTGCGTTCCGCTTGCCGTGATGTACGAGTTTTCGGGCGATACAGAGGGCGATGTTACCAGCCTGCCCTCGCTGTCCTCTATGAGGAAATCCTCGAAGAACACCGCCGCTTCTTTCATTGTCGGGTACTTTTCGTCAAGAAAATCGCGGTCGAGAGTAAATTTGTAGTGCTCCCATATGTGCAGACAAAGCCAAGCCGCGCCCATAGGCCACTGCGTTCCCGGCATCCAAAGATCTTGAGGAGCGGTGTCGCCCCAAAGGTCGGTGTTGTGGTGGCATACGAATCCGCTGCAGCCGTACATCTCCTCCGCCGTAACTCTTCCGTTCGGGCGCATACGCTCTAACAGGTCAAAAAGCGGCTCTGAAAGCTCGCTGAGGTTGCCCGTTTCCACGCCCCAGTAGTTCATCTCAGTGTTGATGTTTATAGTAAATTTGCAGCCCCATGCAGGCCACATATCCTTGTTCCAAATACCCTGCAAATTCAGCGGGAGAGTGCCGCGCCTGCTGCCTGCTATCATGAGGTAGCGTGCAAAGTTCCAGTAAAGCTCTGTCAGCCCATTATCCTCCGCGCCCTCTTTGAACCGCGCAAGCCGCTCGTCGGTAGGTATATCGCTCTTGTCCTCGCCGACTAATGTCAGCGAAGCGCGCTTGTACAGCGCCTTGTAATCATGCAGATGGCGGTTTTTAAGCTCGTCATATTCCATCTCAGCGGCGGCTTCCACGTCTGCTTTAGCCATCGCCTTGTAGTCTTTACAGCGGTAATCGGTGCGCGCGCCTAGCAGTATAGTTACCTCGTCGCAGCCATCGCAGCTAATGAAGCTTCCGTAAGGCGCAACTTTTCCGCCCTTGCCGATAACTTTTATGTACGCCGCAAAGTTTATCCCGTCCTCCGAGCCGCAGCCGCCGTAGAAAAGTATGGCGTCCTCCGCAACAGGGGAGTTGTCGTCGAAATAATCGTCCCTGCCGTCTATCCTAACGCGAATATCCAGCGCGGCGGGTTTTGAAGCCGTCAGCTTTATCGCCATTACCGCGTCAGGCTCGGAAACGAATATCTCGCGGTGAAAATCCACGCCGTCAATGCTGTAATCGCAGCCCGAAACAGCCGTGTCGAGGTCGAGATCCCTCTGCGAGTATTCGCACTCCGCACCCTTGTATTTATAATGTATAATGTTCAGATCTCCAAGCGGCATATAGTGGCGCTGATTTACAGGCGTGCCGCAGAATGCGTCAAAAACTATCTCCTCTGCTTCTGAGATCTTTTCCTCTTTCAGCAGTTTGCGCACTATTTCAAGGTTCGGCTTAGCCGAGGGATTGTTCCTCTTGCGGTATCCGCCTGACCATACCGAGTCTTCATTGAGCTGTATGGTCTCTTCTATCGGCTGACCGAATATCATTCCGCCTATCCTGCCGTTGCCGACGGGCAGTGCTTTGTTCCAGTCGTCAGCGGGCGCTTTGTACCATAAGCGAGAGCTTTTTGCCATTCAGATCATTCCTTTCTTACGAAAAAATCTATTCTTTTAAATTATAACACACCCCGCCATGATTGTCAATATTTTTACAATGTTATATTCTTGCATTATTTACAGAAACAGCAGCCGTAAAGCTGCTGCATGGTGTTTATTTCTTTTCGTTCGGCGGTACTCCGCCCTGCTTAGGGTTAGCTTTACGTCAAAAGCCCCTGCCGCTTAGCCGTGATATTTAATAACTTTTTGGAGAAGTTTTCACTTATTTTTCATCTCCGCAAAAATTCAAGCAAATTTCATATTTCCCTCTTGACAAATCTCTCATCATGTGTTATTATATAATCGATAGTTAGCAATATCTAACCAAAAAAGACTGCTCAGCTGTTACAGCGCGCAGTCTAAAAATAAATGTATAAGTTAGCGTATGTTAACCTATAATATAAGCAGGAGGTGCGCGCAGATGTCTGATAAAGAGCATAGCGATTTCGGCAGGATACTGGCGTTTCAGTCAGCTCCCTCGATGCTTGGCATAAAGCCCGCCAATCTTATCAATATCGACAAAAATAAATTCTCGGTAGAGGATAATATCCGCCTTTTCAACACCCGCGCCGGCGCGAAAGGCATACGCATTTATTTGCTGAAAGAGTATAAGTCACGCAAGTTACTGCTCGTCTATAATGAAAAGCTGCTTCGCGCACAGCTCGCCCGCCCCGACGTTCAGCGCTGTTTTGCAAAGTTTGGTTACTCTAAGCTAACTGCGCTCGGCGAATACCTTATGCGCCTTTCTAAAAGGCTCAATGAAAACGGCGATTTTCCGCACGAGATCGGTCTGTTTCTTGGTTACCCTGTTAAGGACGTAGAGGGCTTCATTGAGAATAAGGGCGAGAATTTCCTGCTTTGCGGCTGCTGGAAGGTTTACTCCAACGCGGGCAGAGCGAAAAAACTCTTTAATAATTACGATAAGTGCAGAGCATATCTGTGCAATAAATTAGATCAGGGCGCTGATATTTATAACGCTCTGAAAATTTCTTAGGAGGTATTTGAGAATGAAAACAGCAGTTATCTATTGGAGCGGCTCGGGCAATACACAGGCAATGGCTGAGGCTGTCGCAGAAGCAGCAGGAGCAGATCTCTTTAACGTTTCTGAATTTTCAGGCAATATCGACGATTACGACAGAGTGGCTTTCGGCTGCCCCGCAATGGGCGCTGAAGAGCTTGAAGAAAGCGAATTTGAGCCTTTCTTCGCAGGCGTTGAGGGCAAGCTTTCCGGCAAGACTATCGCTCTCTTCGGCTCTTACGGCTGGGGCGACGGCGAATGGATGAGAAGCTGGGCTGAGCGCGCTAAGGCTGCCGGCGCAGAGATGATCGACGGCGAAGGTCTTATCGCTAACGAAACTCCCGATGACGAGGCTCTTGAAAACTGCCGCGCACTCGGCGAAAAGCTTGCTAAGTGATTTTTGAGTTATCACAATTTTTAACTCCATATACACTTTATCTGAGGCGCAGGCTGTTTACAGGTCTGCGCTTTGCTATTTGGCGTATGATTTGTTTCCCTATCGTGTAGTATTGTAGTATAATATACAAAAAAACCTGCTGTAGATCGGCGTTTTTGTGAATGTGTCTGAAAATGAAAATATGGTGAAAAAACGCTTGACAAAATCGGTTAGCGGTGGTAAACTTATAGCAGAGGGTTAGCAAGAGCTAACCTTTAACGGCGCTTTTTTGAGAATGAGGAGGTATATATAATGGATACGGTATCAGGTACAGCTTTTGTAGCTGCCATTCTTATTGCCGTGTTAGTGCTTATCATAATGCAGATGGTAAAGGATAAGCGCGCGGGAAAGTCTTCGTGCGGCTGCAAATGCGCAGGTTGCGCTAACGCGGGTATGTGCCACGCGAATGCGAAGAAGATAAAAAAGATCGAAAAGCAGATCAAAAAGAAAAAGAAAATGCAGGCAAAGGCTCAGCGCGGATGATTTCTGCATATATCAGCAGGGAAGAATTGACAGAGCTTGTTCGGCTGCATAGTTAGCAATTGCTAACTAATAAGGAAGGGTGAATATGATGTTTTTGGAGATCAGCGGTTTGAAAAAACATTTCGGAGAGGGTGACAGCTATACCGAAGTCTTAAAGGGTATAGACATCGGCATTGAAAAAGGCGAGTTTTGCGTGCTGCTCGGCGCTTCGGGTTCGGGCAAATCTACTCTGCTGAATATAATCGGCGGAATTGATAATGCTGACAGCGGTTATATCTCTATCAACGGCGAAAAAACTGCCGATATGAACGAAAAGGCGCTCACGCTTTACCGCAGAAAGCACCTCGGCTACATTTTCCAGATGTATAATCTGATCCCTAATCTCAATATCAAAGAGAACGTAGAAGTAGGCGCTTACCTCAGCGACGATCCTCTCGATGTGGACGAGCTGCTAAAAACGCTCGGTCTTTATGAGCATCGCCATAAGCTGCCAAACCAGCTCAGCGGCGGTCAGCAGCAGAGAACGGCTATCGGCAGAGCGATAGTTAAAAACCCCGATATTCTCCTTTGCGACGAGCCTACCGGCGCACTCGATTACAACACCTCTAAGGAGATACTCAAACTTATCGAGGACGTAAACAAAAAGTACGGTAACACCATCGTGATGGTAACGCATAACGACGCTATAAAGAACATGGCAGACCGCGTTATCACCCTGCGCGACGGCACTATCCGTAAAAATTATCTTAACGAAAATAAGATACCTGCTTCCGAGCTTGAATGGTAATTGGGAGGTGTCTTGATTGAAGAAGAAAAAGATCAAAGATCCGCTCATAAAGCGTGTCCCGCGCGAACTTAGATCAGAAGCAGGAAAGTACATAGTGATCTTCCTTTTTATCACTATGATGATAAGCGCCGTTTCGGGTATGTTGGTAGCAGGCGGAAGCATGAAGCAGGCATATGAAGACGGCTTTGAAAAATATAATATCGAGGACGGCAACTTCGAGCTTACGGAAAAAGCCAACGCCGATACTATCTCAAAAATAGAGGACGGCAAAGAAAAGCTCACGGTATATGAAAACTTTTACGTTGAGGAAGAAACTAAAGAGGTAGACAGCACTGTCCGCGTTTTCAAACCGCGTAAAGATGTAGATAAAGTTTGCGTAATGGAAGGCAGGCTGCCCTCCGCTAAAGACGAGATAGCTATCGACAGAATGTATGCGTATAATAACAAATTCACTGTAGGCGATAATATCACTCTCGGCGATACCAAGCTGAAGATCACGGGTCTGGTGGCGCTTTCAGATTACAGTACTCTTTATTCCAGCCCCGGAGATATGATGTTCGACGCTATGAAATTCTGCGTTGCTATAATGACGGAAGACGGCTTCGACAGCTTCGATGAATCAGCTCTTCATTACAGCTACTCCTGGAAATACTATAAAGCCCCTAAGGACGACGGCGAAGCTAAGGATATGGCTGAGAACGTGATGAAAGACATCAACGCCGTTTCGCCGCTGAAACAGTTCATTCCGCAGTATTCCAACAACGCTATCCACTTCGCGGGCGAGGACATCAAGGGCGACGGCGCTATGATAACCGTATTCCTCTATTTGGTAGTCATCATGATCTCGTTCGTATTCGCTATCACTACCAGCAATACTATAAATAAAGAAGCTACCGTTATAGGCGCGCTCCGCGCTACGGGCTATACCCGAGGCGAGCTTATCAGGCATTATCTTACCGCCCCGATGATCGTAATGATAGTTGCGGCGATAGCCGGCAATATTCTCGGCTATACCGTGCTCAAAGACTTCGTTACCGATATATATTATCAGAGTTACAGCCTGCCGACATACGTTACTATATGGAACGCCGAGGCTTTTGTAAAGACCACCGTAGTTCCGCTGATACTGCTTTTCCTTATCGATCTTGCTATACTTGCAAACAAGCTCAGCCTTTCTCCGCTCAAATTCCTGCGCAGAGATCTAAAGAGAAAGCAGAAGAAAAAAGCGTTCAAGCTGAATACCAAGATAGGCATAATGAAGCGTTTCCGCCTAAGAGTAATATTCCAGAATATGCCGAACTACATCACTATCTTCATCGGTATATTCTTCGCAAACGTAATAATCTTTTTCAGCCTTGCGATGAAGCCCCTGCTTCTGAATTATCAGGATATTATAATCGACAATATGACCTGCAAGTACCAGTACATTCTGAAAATGCCGATGGAAACTGAGACCGAGGGCGCGGAGAAATACTGCGCAGGCTCGCTCAAAACTATCGACGACAGGATCAAAGAAGAGTCCGCGACTGTTTACGGCATAAAAAAAGACAGCAAGTATATCGACGCTGACGTTAGGGACGGCGGTATATACATCTCTCAGGGCTTTGCCGATAAGTATGGGCTAAAAAAAGGCGGCAAGGTAACGCTTAAAGAAGAGTACGGCGATAAGAAGTACACCTTCAAAATAGACGGTATCTACAAAGAGCCTGCTTCTATTGCGGTCTACATGACGCAGAACGATTTCATCGACACATTCGACCTTGAGGACGGATACTTCAACGGCTATTTCTCCGATGAAGAGATAACTGATATAGACGATATGTATATCGCGACCACCATCACTGAGGACGACCTAACCAAGACTTCGCGCCAGCTCATACTTTCTATGGGCGGTATGGTGAGCATCTTCACATTCGTAGGCGTTGCGATGTTCATGCTGATAATCTACCTGCTCTCGAAGATTATTATCGAGAAAAACACTCAGTCGATCTCTATGACAAAGATACTGGGCTATAATAACAGCGAGATAAACAGCCTGTACGTTGCCGTCACCTCGATAGTAGTAGTGCTTTCACTGCTGCTGACTATTCCGCCCGTAAGCGGAATACTGAAGTATATTTTCAAAGTGGTGTTCTCTGAGTACGCGGGCTATATGCCTTTCGTTATTCCATCGTACATCTACGCTGAGATACCCGCGCTGGGAATAGTTGCATACATTATCATCGCTGTAATGCTCATGAGCAAGGTAAAGAAAGTACCCCTCGACGAAGCATTGAAAAACGTAGAGTAAGAGCATTTCTTTCATACATATTTTTACTGGGCAAACGGCTCGCGCTTTTAAAAAAGGCGCGGGTCTTTTGCTTTTTGCGCCCCGCGGCACTTTACAAATAAACGCAATTATGCTATAATAAAATTTAAGATTGAATAACTCTGAAAGAGGATATTTGCAATATGAAAGAAATACAGGAAAAATTAGAGCAGCTTCTGCTCAATACCCAAAAGCCTGCGCGCTATATCGGCGGCGAGCTGGGCAGCGTGGTAAAAGATAGAGATAAAGTAGATGTGCGCTTCGCCTTCTGCTTTCCCGACGTTTACGATGTCGGCATGAGCCACCTTGGTATGAAGATACTTTACGGCTTGAAGAACCGGCGTGAAAACTGGTGGTGCGAGCGCGTTTTTATGCCCGAAAAAGACTTTGAGCAGACCATGCGCGAAAATAATATCCCGCTCTACGCCCTCGAAAGCCTAGATCCTATCCGCGATTTTGATTTCATCGGATTCACTCTTCAATATGAGCTTTCGTATACCAACGTTCTCGCTATGCTCGATCTGGCGGGTCTGCCAGTGTTTGCAAAAGACCGTACCGACCTTGCCCCGATAGTTGTCGGCGGCGGGCCATGCGTCTGCAATCCCGAACCTATGGCTGATTTCTTTGATATGTTCATTCTCGGCGAGGGCGAGGAGGTAAACGTAGAGCTGCTTGAGCTGTACGAAAAAATGAAGCCCTCTCACCCCACAAAACTTGAATTTCTGCGCGAAGCGGCTAAAATAGAGGGCGTTTACGTTCCGCAGTTTTACGATGTTTCCTATAACGAGGACGGCACTGTCAGCGAGATAAAGCCGAATACCGATACCGCCCCCGCGCGTATCAAAAAGCGAGTTGTAAAGGACTTCGATAAGGTCTATTACCCCGATAGCTTCGTTGTGCCGTTTACTTCCATCGTGCATGACAGAGCGGTGGTAGAGGTACTGCGCGGCTGTATACGCGGCTGCCGTTTTTGTCAGGCGGGCTTTATTTATCGCCCGTTCCGCGAAAAAAATATCGACACTATCGAGAAAGAGACCAAGTGCCTTTGCGAGCAGACGGGTTACGAGCAGGTGTCCCTCTCCTCGCTTTCCACCAGCGATTACACTCAGATAGAAAAGCTGCTCTCCACCCTCGCGGATTATACCGATAAGGAAAATATAAATCTCTCGCTGCCCTCGCTGCGTATAGATAATTTCAGCGAAGAGCTGCTTGAAAAGATAGCCTCCGTCCGCAAGAGCGGTCTGACTTTCGCCCCCGAAGCGGGAACTCAGCGCCTGCGCGATGTCATAAACAAAAACATCACCGAGGACGAGATAATGCACACATGCCGCATGGCTTTTGAAGCGGGCTACGGCACGGTAAAGCTCTACTTCATGCTTGGTCTGCCGGAAGAAACTGACGATGACGTGCGCGGTATAGCCGAGCTTGCTCAGCGCGTGGTAGATCTGTATTACGAGGTTCCGAAAGAACAGCGCGCAAGCTCTATACAGGTCTCGCTCTCCACCGCGACTTTCGTGCCGAAGCCTTTCACGCCATTTGAATTTGAGCCGCAGGCACTCCCCGATGATATCAACAGAAAGCAAAAGCTGATACTCGATACGATAAAATCCAAAAAGATACGTTTCAGCTACCACCATCAGCCCGTTTCCATACTCGAAGCCGTTCTCGCAAGGGGCGACAGAAGAGTCGGCAAGGTCATCTACACCGCATGGAAAAAAGGCTGTACCCTCGATAGCTGGGACGAGCATTTCCGCCCCGAGCTTTGGGACGAAGCGTTTGAAGAGTGCGGCGTGGATAAGGCTTTCTACGCTAACCGCCGCCGCAGTTACGAAGAGGTGATGCCTTGGTCGCACCTCGATTATCTTGTGTCGCGCCGGTTCTTCATACGCGAAAACAAAAAGGCGCACATAGCGCAGACAACGCGCAACTGCTGCGAGAGCTGCAGCGGCTGCGGGATATCTAAAGAGTACGGAGGTGTTTACTGTGGCGCAGCCAAAAAATCAGAGCCTGCAAATTGAACGCTGGGATTACCGCTTGACGTTCGCTAAAAAGGGAAGAGCGCGCTACATCTCTCACCTCGACCTCATGCGCGCCATGCAGAGAGCTATAAAGCGCGCGGGCGTGCCGATATGGTACACGCAGGGCTTTAATCCGCATTCGTATCTGATGTTCCCACTCGCCCTGCCGCTCGGTACTGAGAGCGAAGTTGAAGTGCTCGACATCGCTCTTACCGAGGATTGGGACTGCGAGCGTCTGTTAAAACAGCTCAACAGCTCTATGCCAGAGGGCTTGTATTTCGTCAAGGCGGCAGCGCCCGTCATGAAGCATATAGAGATAGCGCGCGCCGAGTATGAGATAAGCATAGGCTTCGACATACCCGCCGAAAAGGCGCTGGTGCTTTTTGAGCAGTTCGTTTCGCGCGACGTGATAGAGATACAGAAGCGCCAAAAGCCTAAAAAAGGCAGAAAAGCAGGCTTCAAGACCGTGGATATAAAGCCGCATGTTGATATACTCGAGAGCGCCGTAAAAGACGGCAGACTCTATATAAAGCTGACCCTGCCCGCCGGAACTGAGCTTAATCTTAATACCGGCGTGCTTGTAGACGCTTTCTGCGAATTTGCGGGAGCGAAAATATTGCGGATATATACAAAACGCACAAAAATACTATGCAAAAACGGCGATGAATTTATATAAGTCACTATTGCAATCGGTGTGAAAATGTGGTATAATATATAAGCATTTGATTATCCGTCGGTTTTGCATAAAGCGACGAGAGTTAATGCCGCGCTGCGGAAATTCGTTCGCAGCCAATGACATTAAAGCGGGCAGTCCTCTGGCTCTGCGCATATCAGGAGATAGCGCAATAGAACGTATGAATGTCTGAAAATTTTTAGGAGGTATTTAAAGTGGACGCTTTAAAACTTATTGCTCAGGACAGCATGAAGAAAGAGATCCCCGAGGTAAACATCGGTGACGTAGTAAAGGTACATGTAAGGATCAAGGAAGGCGACAAGCCCTCTAGAATCCAGATCTTCGAGGGTACTGTTATCGCTAAGAAGCATGGCGGTATCAGCGAGACCTTTACTGTAAGAAGAGTTGCTCACGGCTGCGGTATCGAAAGAGTATTCCCTGTACATTCTCCCGTTGTTGAGAAGGTAGAGATCGTAAGATACGGTAAGGTTCGCCGTGCTAAGCTTTACTATCTGCGCGACAGAGTTGGTAAGGCTGCTAAGGTCAAGGAAGCTATCAAGTAATTACCTTAATGAGAAAAGAGTCGTTTTTGCGGCTCTTTTTTTGTTGCCTGCAAAAGTAAATTTTTTGTGAATGGCGCAGCATAGGGCAGAAAATATTGCGTTTGCGCTTGCAATCATGACGTTTTTTTGTTATAATAAATTTGTATGATTTTAATTTAACGTACTATAACGATAAACTTTGATCATAATAACGCTGAAAAAGAGGCAGAATATATTATGAACGAAACAAACGATCTGTCGAAGAAGGGCGCTGCCGAAAAAGCAAAGCCCGAACGTGATAATGAAAAAAAGAAGCCCTCGCCGCTCGATGAGGCGCTCGATTGGATAGAGTCATTCGTATTTGCAATATTCATCGTGCTGCTAGTGTTTATCTTCCTCTTCCGCACAGTTGTGGTAGACGGCAGCTCTATGAACCCTACTTTGTACGATCAGCAGCGGCTGATACTCACGCACTTCAATTACACGCCCGAGCGCGGCGATATAATAGTTGCGAACAGCCCTCAGCTCAATAAGACGATAATCAAGCGCTGCATAGGCGTCGCGGGCGATACCGTCGTGATAGATTATAACACCAATACCGTCACCGTAAACGGCGAGAAGCTCGACGAAAGCTACCTGGGCGAAGCTATGCTCGATAAATTTTCGTTCGATCAGGAATACAAAGTTTCCGAAACTTCATACGAATATCACGTTCCTAAAAACTGCATCTTTGCGCTGGGCGATAACAGAAACGATTCGCGCGACAGCAGAGATGAGGGCGTAGGATTTATAAATACTAAATATGTTCTCGGCAAGGCTGTTCTGAGGTTTTATCCGTTCGATCAGTTCGGAAAGCTTAGCTGAAGATCTTGTTATCTGAAAGGAGGCTGAGAAAATGGGCGATACTACAAAAGTGCAGTGGTTTCCCGGACATATGGCGAAAACCCGCCGTATCATGCAGTCTAATCTAAAGCTGGTAGACGTTGTAGTTGAGATAACCGACGCGCGTATCCCATACTCCAGCCGAAACCCCGAGATGGATAGGCTGGTAGGCTCAAAGCCCCGCCTGCTTCTGCTCAACAAAGCCGACTCGGCTGACGAAGCTGTAACATCTCAGTGGATCGACTACTATAAGAAAAAAGGCATCACCGCCGTGGCTACCGACTGCCGCAGCGGAAAGAATATAAACAAATTCAAGTCGGCGCTAAAAGAACTTATGGCTGAACAGGTAAAGACCTGGGAAGCAAAGGGTATGCACGGCAGACCTATCCGCATGATGATAGTCGGTATACCGAATGTCGGCAAATCTTCTTTCATCAACCGCCTTGCCGGCTCTAAACGCGCTAAGGTAGAGGATCGTCCGGGCGTTACCCGCGGAAAACAGTGGGTAACTCTCGATGACAACACCGAGCTGCTTGATATGCCCGGCGTTCTCTGGCCGAAGTTTGAGGATAAGACCGTCGGCGAAAGGCTTGCTTTCACCGGCGCGGTTAAGGATAATATCTTAGATACCGAGTACCTCGCCTGCCGCCTGCTTGAGCTGCTTTGCGAAGAGTACCCCGAAATGCTTGTCGGCAGATATAATATCTCGCTCGAAGACCTGCCCGAAAACGACGATATGACGGCGGGCTGTTTGAAAGGCTTTGAGCTGCTGGAACGCATAGGCAGAAAACGCGGCTTCCTCATATCGGGCGGCGAGATAAATACCGAGCGCGCGGCGGCGGCTGTACTCGACGAATTCCGTGCGGGCAAACTAGGCAGGATCTCGCTTGAAAGACCGCAGGGAAGTGTGTGAATATGGATCTGCACGAATTTGATATGCAGTATTACGGCGAATACCCGCTGCTTTGCGGAATGGACGAGGCGGGAAGAGGTCCTCTCGCGGGCGACGTTTTCGCGGCGGCTGTGATACTTGCCCCCGATACTGTTATAGAAGGCATAAACGACAGCAAAAAGCTTACCGAAAAAAAGCGCGAAAAGCTTTTTGACGAGATAAAGGAAAAGGCGCTTTACTGGTCGATAATGACGGCTTCCGTAGAGGAGATAGAGCAGCTCAATATTTTAAACTGCGCTATGCTCGCGATGAAGCGTGCGGCGGAATCCTTAGGCGTAACGCCCGATATGGCGCTTGCCGACGGCAACAAGACCCCGCAGCTTAGCTGCCCCGTACAGTTCGTCATAAAGGGCGACGCCAAGAGCCAGTCGATAG
>ERZ860076.123-NODE-123-length-56144-cov-6.891886_pt1 | contig 56144 bp, 95 predicted proteins | sample MGYA00509982_ERZ860076 | MGnify/ENA primary metagenome ERZ860076 (study PRJEB30046, sample SAMN00715193) | human gut metagenome | study: EMG produced TPA metagenomics assembly of the A metagenome-wide association study of gut microbiota in type 2... | reverse complement strand
TATTGTTATACATATGTTATACTGTATATGTAGTAAGAAAGAGATACATAAAAAAGAAAGAGGTACATAAAAATGTGGGATTATAAAGGAATTAAAGAAAGATTTAATCAATTACAAAATGCTAGTGATAGCATTAAATATAGAGGGTTGAAAAACCTAGATAAATTAATTTCTATTGAAATTGATGAAGCTGAAACTAGAGAACAAATTAATACACTTCTAACCTATAGAAGAAAAACAAGATTAGCTTTAAAAAAGTTAGTCGCATAATAAAAAGTGAAGCGATAACACTTACAACACTAATTCAATAAATAAAGGAGATACATATTATGAAAGAATTTTTAAATTATGTTTGGAGAATAAATAATTGGCAAAAAGGTGCTAGATTACATTTAACTCCAACTGAAAAAATTATTAAAATAGATATTGTTGATAAAAATGAAATCTATGTAACATATGAAAATTTAACATTAAAGGAAGCTAATGGAATAAATAGAACTTTTAATAGAAAATATATGAGGGTGTTTAGCAATGATTAAAATTGAAGATATATTAATAAATACGGATACCATTACAATGTTGGAAGTGCTAAAAGATGAATTAGCACTTCACGGTATAAATAGATTCTTTCAATTTAGATTAAATGGACAAAACATTCAAACAACTTGTCCATTTCACAAAGACGGTCAAGAAAGAAAACCATCCTTCGGTGTAAATGGTGAATTAAATAAATGTCACTGTTTTGCTTGTGGGTGGAGTGGTGGAATTGAAGATATGATTTCTCAATTATATGGGTATCAAGATAATGGAAAATATGGAAAAAACTGGTTGATAAAACATTTTAATTCAGTAGAAATTGAAACACGACCAAATTTAATGGAGGTATTAAATGGAAGTAGTAATAATAATTCTAATATCGCTAATAACAAGCATAGCGGTAAATATATTCCTGAATCATTATTAGATTCTTATAGATATATTCATCCTTACATGTATAAGAGAGGATTAACTGATGAAATTATAGAAGAATTTGATATTGGTTATGATAAATCTAGAAGTTGCCTAACTTTTCCTATTTTAGATTTAGATGGAAATTGTGTATTTGTAGCAACTAGAAATGTCAGTAATAAATTCTTTACTTTGCCAAAAGATTTAGAAAAACCAATTTATCAAGCTTATAGATTCACAAATGGAAAATATAAAGAGGCATGGATAGTAGAATCATTTCTAAATTGTTTAACTCTTTGGAAATATGGAATTCCGTCTATGGCTTTAATAGGAACAGGGAATAAACATCAATATGATATATTATCTAAATTACCTGTACGTTCTTATGTTTTAGCATTTGACCCTGACAATGCAGGATATAAAGCAACTCAAAGATTTAGAAGAAATGTTAAAAATAAATTAATTAAAGAAGTTGTTTATAAAGACGATAGAGATATAAATGATTTACAAGAAGAAGTTAAGAGCCTTGAAGTTGTCTTTTAACTTCTTTCAAAAAAAATAAAAAACTTTACTATAAACACTTTACATATGTATAACAATATGTTATACTATATATGTAGTAAGAAAGAGATACATAAAAAAGAAAGAGGTACATAAAGATGAGAACAATTTATAAAGAAAAAGAGTTAAGAAGAATAATAACTGAACAAATGATGATGGAATTAGATTTTCATAAAGATTTTGTTTTAACTAACACATTATATGGAAATGATTTTAGAATTTCAGTTACAGCAGTTAGTGTTGATAATGAAGATATTACATTAACAGTTGGATTAAAACGAAGAGAAGGAGAACGTAAAGTATTTGATTATGTTGTAGAATTATGTAATTCACAAAAATATTTCTTCACTGTATATAAGATTAGTGATGATGTTTACACAACTAGTAAAAAAGAGTTTGAAGAAGCTCAACAAAAGAGCCATAAAAGATTAAATAATTATTTTGGTAAAAATCGTAAACTTTCAAGAGAAGTTGAAATTAAAAAAGGTTCTAAATTTTATGAAAAATATATGAATATCGTAAAAGAAACTGAATCTAGAAGACGAAGAGAAATTAAGGATTGTGATTTGATTTTATTAAAAGCAAGTTCCTATTTAATTATTAACTACACTCATAGAGGTAGACAATATCAAATCAGTAAATGGATTGGACCATGTATTGATAATCCTTGGGAATTAGATTAGGAAAATTAAAGGGTCTTTACTTTCGACCATTTCTTTATTAGCCCTTTAAACTAAAAGAAATGGCAAGCTTAACAAAGAGTAAAAGGAGAAAAGAGATTATGGGAAGAGTTAATCCAAGAGAATTTGAGAAGTACGGAAATCAAAATGGAGCTGATTGGTTAAGATTAGCTAATGACGGTGACGTAGCAAGAGTACAATTCATGTACAATAGTTATGATGAATTAGATACTTATGTATGTCATAAAGTTAAGGTTGGTGATAATGAACGTTATGTTGATTGCAAACGTGAATATGATGACCCACTAGATGCATGTCCATTTTGTGAAGCCGGTTTATCAGTTAAACCAGTAATGATTTTAACTTTGTATGATTTGAATGAAAAGAAAGTTAAGATTTGGGAAAGAGGAAAAACATTCTTAAAAAGAATGGAAGCATTGTTTAATAGATACCCTGACCTTATTAATCATGTTTTTGAAATTGAAAGACATGGTGCAAAAGGCGATACAAAAACAACATATGACATTTATCCAATGCCTGATGTAGAACCGATGGATTTATCAAATGTTGAAAAGCCTCAATTTATGGGTTCATTTATTCTAGACAAATCGACTGATGAAATGGTTGAATATTTAGATACAGGAAGTTTTCCACAAACTGACAATAATCAACAACAAGAAGAATCAGGAGTTAGAAGAAGAGCCTCAAGAAGAGAAGAACCACAACCTACAAGAAGAAGTAGAAGAGGAGGTTTCTAAAATGGATGATATTTATTATTGTGGCGTCCAATTTTATAAATATGCCGATATGCTAGGTGAAAAAATTTATAAATTTTCAATTTCAAAAGAATTAATTGAAGATGTATTTGAGGGCTCATATGTAATGGTTGATACTAAATACGGTCCAAGAATGGGGGTTTTGACAAAATTCTATCAGAGAAAAGATTTAGAATTAAAAGAGAAAACCAAATTAAGAGAGGTAATTAGTGTAATTGATTTAAGCGATTACTTTAATAAGAAGGCAAAAGAAAAAAGAAAACAAGAACTTTTAGAAGAAATTGATAGTCAAGTTAAAAAATCAAGCAAATTACAGTTAGCTAGAACTTTAGCGGAACAAGATGATACATTAGCATCATTATTGAAAGAACTTGATGGATTAGGTGATTAATTATGGCTTTTAATTTTGGAAGAATTAAGCCTAATGAAAAAGCTTTAGTTAAAAAAGCTAAATCATCAATAACTAGAACATCTATTAAAGGGGGAGGAAACCTCTCCCAAAAAATAGATATGATGATTTCAATGGCTGAAACTAAATTGAAACATCATAAAGAGGATTATGAATTAATTAGAGATAAACAATCATTACATGAATATATTGATTTATGTATCAAAAATGGAGAATGTGCAATAGATACTGAAACAACAGGATTGAATCCATTATTGGTTGATATTGTAGGCGTGTGTTTATACACTAAAGGAAAAAAAGCAGTATATATTCCAATTAATCATAAATCACATATTACAAATGTACGAACTTCAAATCAACTAAATGAAAAAGATGTAGCTGAAGAATTAAAAAGATTTGAGGGAAAATGGATAATGCATAATTCTAAATATGATATTAGGGTTATTAGACATTGTTTAAATCTAAATCTAAAATGTTATTGGGATACAATGTTGGCAGGATACTGTATTGATGAAAATGAAAGTCATAGATTAAAAGACTTACATTTAAAATATTGTGATTCTAAAGATATTGAATCATTAACTTTTGATAAACTGTTTAATGGAATTCAATTTGATTATGTACCAATTAAAGTTGCATATTTATATGCGGCTGGTGATGCAATTAAGACTTTTGAATTATATGAATATCAAAAGACTGTACTTAATAGAAGAAGATTAGCAGGACCTTATAATGTATTTATGAATATAGAAATGCCTTTGGTTGAAGTTGTAGCTGATATGGAAGATAGAGGAGTTTGTTTGGATTTTGAAATTTGTGATAAGCTTTTAGAAAAATACACAAACATTAGAAAAGAGAGATTGGAACAAGCCAATAAGGCTATCTCAATGTATAAAGAACAAATTGATGAGTACAAGATGAAAAATCCAAATAATAAATTGAGTGACCCAATTTCATTATCAAGTCCAACTCAATTAGCTATACTATTTTATGATATTTTGAAATTAGAAAGTCCTGATAAGAAGTCACCAAGAGGTACCAGAGAAGAAATCCTAAAACATTTTGCAAAAGGTAAAGAAAAAAATCTTTGTGAAGCAATTTTAGGAATGAGAAATGTAGATAAATTATTAAATACTTATATTCAAAAAATGCCTAATATAGCTTTAAAAGATGGAAGAATTCATGCTAGTTTTAATCAATATGGTGCTAAAACAGGAAGATTTTCAAGTAGTGACCCAAATTTACAAAACATACCAAGTCACAATAAAGAAATTAGACAAATGTTTAAAGCACAAGATGGATATATTTTATTAGGTGCGGATTATAGTCAACAAGAACCTATGGTAACATCTTATCTATCAAAAGATAAAAAAATGCAAGATGCCTTTATTCATGGAAAAGATATTTATTCAACTATTGCAAGTTTAGCCTTTAATAAATCTTATGAAGATTGCTTGGAATTTAGACCTGATGGTACTACAAATGTTCAAGGAAAAGAAAGAAGAACACAAGCTAAAAGTATCGTTTTGGGTGTATTATATGGAAGACAAATTCCATCTATTGCGGAACAATTAGGAGTTTCAACTAAACAAGCACAAGTCATTTATGATAAAGTGTTAAGTGCTTTTACAGGTTTAGCGAATTTCATTGATGAATCACAAGATATGGCTAGAAAATATGGTTATGTTACAACCGCTTGGGGAAGAAGAAGGCACTTAACTGATATGCAGTTAGAACCATATGAATTCAAATATAGTGGAAATAGGGTAAGTTTTGACCCATTAGATTTTAATAATGATTGTTCAAATGAGGTGCCTGAAAGAATTAAAAAAGAATATACTGATAGATTGAAAAAATCTTTCGGTTGGCAAAATAAAAATAAAATTATACAAGAAGCATATCAATTAGGAATCAAGATTAAAGATAACGGAGGATTTATTTCTCAAGCCGAAAGACAATGTGTTAACGCACGTGTTCAAGGTTCGGCGGCGGATATGGCTAAATTAGCAATGATTTCAATTAATAATGATGAAAAAATGAAAGAGTTAGGATTTCATTTATTAATTCAAGTGCATGACGAAGTGATTGGGGAATGTCCTGAAGAAAATGCTAAAGAATGTGCTGAAAGATTATCATATTTAATGAGAACTGCTCCTACCGGTTTGATTAAACTTCCGTTCAAGTGTGATATTTCATACACAAGCAACTGGTATGGAGAAAGTTTGGAGGTGTAAAATGGCTTTATTTGCAGTTAAAAAGAAAAAATCATTTCTTGACAACATGATTGACGATTGTTTATACAGAGGAAGTGGGTTTGTTGATGGAAAGAAAAGAATAAAGGCGTTATATAAATCCTGTATTCAACCAACCGATAGAGCCAATCGTATTAAAAAAGAGTATGGAATTGGCGGGTGTGGAAGTCCGCTAGATGGTGATGGTTTGCATGGGGCTGATTATGATTAAAAAGGAATAAAAATTGAATATCGTGAGAATGTGCAGGATAAAGAATATATGTTGAACTGGCATGATGTAGAAAGACGAATTGGAGAACTGATAAATGAAAATCTATATTAGCGGAAAAATAACAGGAACAATAGATTATATACAAAGATTTGAGAGTGCAGAAAAAGCTCTCTCAAATTATATAGTAATAAATCCAGCAAAAGTAAATGCACAACTTCCTAAAGAAACAGTATGGGAAGAATATATGAAAATGTCAATGTGTATGCTTAAAATGTGCAATGCTATCTATATGCTTAAAGGTTGGGAAGATAGTAAAGGTGCAAGACTTGAATATGAGTTTGCAAAGTCGAAGAATTATAAAATATTTTTTGAAAAGTGACTGACTTTTTATCTTTTATGTATTACAATATAAGAGAAGTACAAAGAAATGAGAAAATAAAAATTGAATTATGAAGAATTTTTGAAATCAAAAGAGTATTCATATAAGAATACGGGATTTGATATATCTATTGAGGAATTAAATCCTAATATGTTTGACTTTCAGAAAGCCATTGTAAAATGGGCATTGAAAAAAGGAAGATGTGCTTTATTCCTTGATACTGGGCTGGGTAAAACAATATGCCAGCTTGAATTTGCTAATCAAGTGTGTAAGCACGAAAATGGCAAAGCATTGATTGTGGCACCACTTGCAGTAAGTAAACAGACAAAGCAAGAATGAGAAAAGTTCGGAATCAGTGTGAACATTTGTAGAAAACAGGAAGATGTAAAAGATGGCATAAACATTACAAATTATGAGATGCTATCACATTTTAATCCAAACGAATTTATCTGTATCGTGCTTGATGAAAGTAGTATTTTGAAGTCATTTACAGGAAAAGTATCAACATCAATTATTGATACTTTTAGATTTACAACGTACAAACTAGCTTGTACTGCTACACCATCACCAAATGACTATCAGGAGCTTGGAACACATTCAGAATTTTTGAATGTGATGAAAAGTAGTGAAATGTTAGCAACATTCTTTATAAATGATTCTAAAGAATCTCATTGGAGGATGAAACATCACGCAGAAAGTAAATTCTGGGAATGGCTCACAACTTGGGCGATGGTTGTAAAAAATCCAGCAGATTTAGGATTTGATGGAACTTTATATAATCTTCCAGCATTGAATATTGAACATATAATTGTAAAAAGTGATGCTAACAAAGGCTCATTGATTGCAAAGACAGCAAGCACTTTATCAGAACGCAGGCAAGCAAGAAAAGAAAGCATGGTTGACAGAGTAGAAGAAGTCAAGCGACTTGTAAAAGATATGGATTCTTGTCTTGTTTGGGTAGATTATAATGACGAATCAGAACTGATAACAAAGTCAATAGCTGGAATTGTTGAGGTTAAAGGAGCTGATAGTGACGAACATAAAGAAAAGTCAATGATTGGATTTGCAAATGGGGATATAAAGTATCTCGTGAGTAAGCCATCAATTTGTGGATTCGGTATGAACTTCCAAAAGTGCCACAATATGATATTCTGTGGGTTGTCTGATAGTTATGAGAAGTTCTATCAAGCAGTTAGAAGATGTTACAGATTTGGGCAGACTAAAGAAGTAAATGTGTATGTTATAATCAGTCAAAAGGAATTATCTGTATTGAATAATATACAGAGAAAACAGTCACAGCACGAAAGAATGACAGAGAATATGATAAGTAGAACAGCGGAAATCTTAAAAAATGAGATACACGAAACAATGAGAATGACAGAAGATTATATCGCAAATGATATAGTTAAAATTCCTAAATGGCTTGTATTAGAAAGTGAGGTATAGAAGATGGGAGTAAAATGTAAACAGCAGTATGAAGGAAATGGATTTGCATTATATAATGGGGATAGTTGCGAAGTAATGAAAGCAATTCCAGATAATTCAGTTCATTATTCAATTTTTAGCCCACCATTTGCACAATTATATGTGTACTCAAATAGTGTTAGAGACTTAGGAAATTGTAGAGATACAACAGAGTTTTATACACAGTTTGAATTTATTATACAGGAATTATATAGAATTATGATTCCAGGTAGATTAGTATCTATGCATTGTATGGATTTGCCAACACAGAAAATGAGAGATGGATTTATTGGATTGATTGATTTTCCTGGTCAATTAATTCATATGATGTGTAATGCAGGATTTATATATCATTCAAGAGTTACGATTTGGAAAGACCCAGTTGTTGAAATGCAGAGAACAAAAGCACTTGGATTATTGCATAAGCAGTTGAAGAAAGATAGTGCAATGTGCAGACAAGGAAAAGCTGACTATATCATAACATTTAGAAAGCCTGGAGAAAATTCGGAAAGAATTGAACATACAAACGAAACATTTCCAGTTTCAAAATGGCAGAATTATGCAAGCCCGGTATGGATGGATATAAATCAATCTAAGACACTACAGAAAGAATCAGCAAGGGAAGAAAAAGACGAAAAGCATATCTGCCCATTACAATTAGATGTTATAGAAAGGTGTATTGAATTATGGACAAATGAAAATGACATAGTATTTACACCATTTTTAGGAATTGGCTCAGAGTGCTATCAAGCATTATCAATGAATAGACGAGCAGTTGGAATTGAATTAAAAGAAAGCTACTATAATCAAGCAGTTGCAAATTGCAAAGGTATAGTATCAGCACCAAAAATGAAAAAATTATTTTAAGGAGGATTAAAAATGAAAGTAATATCTAGCAGAATGAAAGAAGCAGTAAACAATTCTTTAAAAGGAACAAGTAATAATGTATTAATTCCAATTACTAAAATGATTGGAATTAAATTAAATAATAACAAATTACATTTATTATCAACTGATATGACAAATACATTAGAAATCACATTAGATAAAGTTTTAGGTGATGATATTGATATTACAGTTGAAGCAGAAAAATTTGGGAAATTAATTTCTAAAATGACATCACCTGAAATTGATTTATCAGTTAAAGATGATGTGTTAATCATTAAAGGTAATGGAACATATAAGATTCCATTAATCAGTGATGAAGAAGGATTGGTTAGCTTTCCGGAAATTCCAAAGATTGAAGCTACTGAACAATTAACAGTTAAATTATCAAGCATCATGTCAGCATTTAACATTAATAAATCAGCACTAGCAAAAACATTAGAGCAACCTTGTTTAACAGGTTATTATTGTGGTAATAACGTAATTTCTACTGATAGTATGGTTATTACATTTAATAAATTCAATATGTTTAATTCAAAACAACCTTTATTGATTTCACCTCAAATGATGAACTTAATGTCGTTATTCAAAAATGAAGATATTAAAGTAACATTAGGGGAAGCTGATGAATTAATTATCTATGATGATAATATGATGATTTATGGAACATTATTAGAAGGAATTGAAGATTATCCTGTAGAAGAAATTTCTAGATATTTAGATGTTGCCTTTGAATCATATTGTAAGATCCCTAAAGCATTATTACTATCAGTGTTAGATAGATTACAATTATTTATTGAACCTTACGATAAAAATGGAGCATATTTTAACTTTACCAGAAAAGGTTTAAATATCCATAGTAGAAAAGATGCATCAACTGAAACAATTAATTATATTGAATCACATGAATTTAAGCCATTTACGTGCCTAGTGGATATTCCAATGTTAAAAGAGCAATTACAAGCTTATCCCGAAGATACAGTTAAATTATGGTATGGTGATGATAATGCTATTAAATTAGAATGTGGAAAAGTGATTCAAGTAATTGCATTATTAGAAGATGAAGAAGCTTAATAGCTTCTTTTTTATTTAAAAAATAAAAAACTTTACCTAAAACACTTTACATATTGTTATACATATGTTATACTGTATATGTAGTAAGAAAGAGATACATAAAAAAGAAAGAGGTACATAAAAATGTGGGATTATAAAGGAATTAAAGAAAGATTTAATCAATTACAAAATGCTAGTGATAGCATTAAATATAGAGGGTTGAAAAACCTAGATAAATTAATTTCTATTGAAATTGATGAAGCTGAAACTAGAGAACAAATTAATACACTTCTAACCTATAGAAGAAAAACAAGATTAGCTTTAAAAAAGTTAGTCGCATAATAAAAAGTGAAGCGATAACACTTACAACACTAAATGCTTCAAATAGTAAAGATAGGAGATAAGAAAGATGATTAAACATTATTACATTGAAAACGATAAAAAAGTTTATTTTACAAAGGAACAAGAAGAAGAATTAACATATGGTAGATTAAGCAAGGAGTTAATCGGTAAAGTTGGTTCAACAATATTTTATGATGTCACTTGTAAAGTGAAAATCAATGGAATATTTGAAGATATTGAAGTAACTAATACTAACATGTATCTTCAAAGAGTTATATTAGGTGATTATCAAAATTGCTATGTTTATGTAGATAAACAAGGTAATTATTATATTGAAGAAAATGATAGTACAATTACATATTATTTTGAATACAAGGAAGAATTTATACCTTTAATTCCACTAGCTTGTAAAGATTTAGAAATCATAAATAGAAGATACAACGTAAATTTAGGAGGTAAGAAAGATGATTAAACATTATTACATTGAAAACGATAAAAAAGTTTATTTTACAAAGGAACAAGAAGAAGAATTAACATATGGTAGATTAAGCAAGGAGTTAATCGGTAAAGTTGGTTCAACAATATTTTATGATGTCACTTGTAAAGTGAAAATCAATGGAATATTTGAAGATATTGAAGTAACTAATACTAACATGTATCTTCAAAGAGTTATATTAGGTGATTATCAAAATTGCTATGTTTATGTAGATAAACAAGGTAATTATTATATTGAAGAAAATGATAGTACAATTACATATTATTTTGAATACAAGGAAGAATTTATACCTTTAATTCCACTAGCTTGTAAAGATTTAGAAATCATAAATAGAAGATACAACGTAAATTTAGGAGGTAAGAAAGATGATTAAATTCATGGAAGTCAATGTAAACCCTAAAAAAAGAAAAACAGGGGATTGCTCAACAAGAGCATTAGTAGGAACTTTAGGTATTAGTTATGATGAAGCTTTAAAACTTCAATTTGAAGAAAGTTTAAAGTGCTACTATGACCCAACATCAAAGCAAGTTATGGAAAGGGTATTAAAAAAATTTGGTTACATAAAGAAAAAACAACCTAGAAAATCTGATAACACAAAATATAAAGTTAGGGAAATGGATAATATTTTAACACGTAAACAAATGGAGCAAGGTGTATTAATTACAATAGCCAATCATCACACTTGTATAGTAAGAGGTGTTGTATGTGATTTATGGGATTGTAGATATAAGAGTGTTGGAAATTATTATGTGAAAGTTGGAGGAGGTGAAAATAGTGAAAGATTATAGACTTAATAAAACTCAATTAGAACATTTAAGAGAGGAGTGTTTATTTGCTCAAGGTCCTATCGAATGTGAGAATTTAAAAACATTTATTTATGGGTTATATACAAATGGATTTATCACAGGTCCACAATTTCATGATTTTATAAAATTGATTAAGGAGAAATAGAATGAGTAGAAGATTGATAACCATGATTAAAAATAGTTCAAAACATTTATCTGATAATAAGAGATTTTTATTGGATACAATGAAAGCTATTGAACTAACTGCAAATGAAAATAGAAGAAAAGGGAGTAATTGGTATAAACCATCTTCCTTACACTGTATGAGAAATATGTATTTTACAAGAGTGGGAGCTGAACAAGATTCAACTCCTACGGAATATAATTCACAAGGTATGGCGGATACAGGAACGGATAGACATGAACGTATTCAAAATGCTTTAATGAATCTAAAACGATTTGGTTTTGATTGGGAATATATGGATGTAGAGGAATATGTTAAGAAAAAACAAAATGAAGGAAAATGTTTGACTTTAGTTGTTAAAGGAAAACAAGGTGCAGAAACATTATTATTTGATACAGCTTTAAAAATATCCTTTAGATGTGATGGTATTTTAAGAAAAATTTCTACTAATGAATATTTTTTATTTGAGTTTAAAAATGTTATAAGTTTTAAATATGCACAAGTTGAAAATAAACCCTTAGCACAACACCATGAACAAGTTATCTGCTATTGTACAGCATTAGATTTAGACAAAGCTTTTGTTTTATATGAAAATAGAGACACCTGCTCTCTAGAGTGCCCTTGTGTTTTTAACGTGAATCAAGAAATGAAAAATAAATTGTGTGATTATATCTATGAGTGTGAGGGCTATGTTGAAAGATTAATTGCTCCACCAAAAACAAATGACACAAAAAATTGTAGATGGTGTCCATTTAAAAGTATATGTAAGAAAGTAGGATAAATTTATGATTTATATAGGAATTGACCCTGGAAAAAATGGGGGTATTGCAGTCATTGAGTATGATAAAGCGCACACTTATAAATATGATAATGTGAAGTTGATTCAACTTTTAGATGATTTTAATGTCAATAAACAAAAAGTAAAATGTATGGTTGAAAATGTACATGCTATGCCAGGTCAAGGTGTAACTAGTATGTTTAATTTTGGAAAGAACTTTGGATTTATTCAGGGTGCTTTATCAGCATCATTTATTCAATATGAATTGGTATCACCTCAAAAATGGAAAAGAGAATTTGGGGTAACAAATGATAAGAACACTTCTATTGAATGTGCCATTAGATTATTCCCATCAGTTAATCTATTACCAACTGAAAGAAGTAGAAAACCACATGATGGAATGGCTGAAGCTTTATTAATTGCTGAATATGCAAGGAGACATATGAAATGACAAGAAGAATCACAAATGATGATATAGCATCTATAGAAAATTTGTCGAAGTTTGTATCAAAATTATCAAAATCTATAACTGATGAATGCTGTAAAGATTTAGACGATTTAATGCAAGAAATAAATTCAAACTTAAAGAAGATTCAGCCTATGAATGATAGAGATTTAGAGTATTATATTTTGGAGCTTGCAAATGTTCTTTACTTTGTTGGTGAGAAATTAGAAGAAATTGGGATTAAAGAAGATGTGTCAAAAGCTAAAAAAGTTGAAGTGTACAATACAGCTAAATTATTAGCAGTTGGTACAGTTGCAGAAAAAGATGCTGAAGCCTTAACAAAATCACAAAAAGATACAATCGTATACAATGTTTTTAATCGTTCGTATAAGAAAACAAAATTAAAAATAGATGCGGGATACGAAATGTTAAATTCATTAAAAAAAATAATGAATAAAAGATTATTAGAATTAGAGTTATCAAATTCTAAATATATTAATAAAAATAGAGAGGTGTTTTAAATGAAAAAATTAAATAAAACAAAAGTAACTTTATTAATTGTAGTAGTTATATTATTATTTGCAGTTTTAATTAACTTGAATTTTAGCAATAAAATTAAGGAACAACAAAAGCAAATTGATAATCTTAAGGACACATTAATTGAGAAAGAAAATCAATATAAACTATTACAGGATGAATATAATAGTGTTTTACAAGATAATGCTTATCTTGAAGGGCAAGTGGAAGAATTAAACAAATGAAGAGAATTAGGTACATTTAGAATCACGTGCTATTGGTTAGAAGAAGATGATTATGGAGATTTAACTTCTACAGGAACAAAAGCACAAGAGAATCATACAATAGCAGTAGACCCAAACGTGATTCCTTACGGTTCGATTATTCTAATTGATGGAAATGAATATATTGCTGAAGATTGTGGATGGGCAGTAAAGAATAATGTCATAGACGTTTGGGTTCGTCATAAATCTAATAGTTTTGGTGTTAAGTATACAAAGGTATATATAAAGGAGGAATAAAATGTCTTTAGAAAATGTTGTAAAATCGTTAAATAAAAACATGAAAATTGGAAATATATCTTTAGGTGTTGAAGAAAAAGAAATAATTAAAATTCCTTTTTCTTCTTGTCGATTAAATTATATGACTTATGGAGGATTGCCTGTTGGAAGAATTGCTGAATTTTATGGCAGTGACGGAAGCGGAAAAACAACAACTGCTATAGATTTGGCAGGAAATGCTCAAAAGTTATATCCTGATAAAAAAGTACTAATTGTTGACATAGAACATACATTTGATAGAATTTGGGCTACAAAGTTAGGATTAGATTGTGACAGCATATTATATTTTGACCCTGACTCAATGGGAGCCGAAGAAGTATTTAACATGATGATGGAATTATTTGAAACCGGCGAAATAAGTGTAGGTATTCTAGATTCTATAGGTGCTATGGTATCAACACAGTCAAATGAAAAAAATATTGGTGAGAGAACATATGGTGGAATAAGTATGTCTTTAACTGAATTTTCTAAAAAAGTAACACCTGTTCTAGCAAGAACTGATGCCATTCTTATAGGAATAAATCAAGTTAGAGATGATATGAATAGCATGTATGGAGGCACAACCACAACAGGTGGAAAAGCTTGGAGACATGCTTGCACAACTAGATTAGAATTTAGGAAAGGCAATTACATTGATGAACAAGGAAAAAATTTATCAAGAGCTTGCGAAAACCCAGCAGGAAACATAGTCAATGTGGCTATGACAAAATCAAAAATATGTAGAGCTGATAGAAAAGTAGGATTCTATACATTGAGGTATCTAGATGGGATTGATTATATTTCAGATGCTATAGATGTTGGAATTAAATTGGGTTTATTAAATCAAGCAGGAGCGTGGTTTTATTTAGTTGATTTAGAATCAGGAGAAATTTTAAAGGACGAAAAATTTCAAGGAAAATATAACTTGATTAAATATTATCAAAATAATAAAGAAGCTTATGATAAATTGATTCAAGGAATAAATAAGTTACAAAGCTAGAATAACTTCTAGCTTTTTATTATAAAAAAAATAAAAAACTTTACCCAAAACTATTTACATATGTATAACAATATGTTATACTATATATGAAGTTAAGGAAGTAACATAAATAAAAAAAGAAGAGGTACATATTATGAAAAAATTTGAATTAGCAGTAAAAATTATTGTTGACGAACAAGAAAAAGAATTAACAGGATATTATCAAGATTGGGGAATTGAAACATGGACTGATATGCTAGAAGCTTATGGTCAAGATTCACAAGATTTTAAAGAAGATGTCATTTACATGCTAAACGACTATTCAAATGAAAATAATGTTAATTTATATTTGAATGATTCTAATGAATTAGAAGATGAAGAAGGAAACTTTATCTCATATAGAAAAATCATTAATGCAGTAAGAAAAGAAATGAAAAATCGTGGATTATTAGCATAAGGAAAGGTAAGATATATAAAAATGGAAAAGAAATTACAAGAAAGAACAGCTATACTAACAAGAAAATTTATTAGATTTGAAGTAGGAGGTTGGATGAATGCTTGTGAAGATGGTGTGGAAGAAGTACCAAGTTTATTAGATTTATTAAATTCTTGCTATGATTCAGTTGTAAACACTATAGGAAATAAATAAATTAGATTCATTGGAAAAGAAAAAATTAAAGAATTAATTTCAGAACAAATGGCGATGGACTATCTTAACAATCAAGAAGAACCTTATTATAATTTATTTAACTTAAATGATATTGGTATTGCTATTAAAACATTTAGAGGAGGTGAGTAAAATGTGTAATAAAGAAATCATATCAAGATATATAGTAATGAATGAACTAGACCCAAGTATAGAATTACATACTTTTGCTGAATGGAAAAGACTTGGTTATAAAGTTAAAAAAGGTGAAAAATCAAAACATAAAATTTCTATTTGGAAAAGAGCTACTAAAAAAGTAGAAAATGAAAAAGGTGAAGAAGTTGAAACTCAAAATTACTTTTTAAAACTATCAGCTTTCTTTACGAGAGAACAAGTTGAAAAATTAGAGGTGCATTAATGAAAAATATATTTAAGAAAATAAATCGTTTTAAGGGGTATGATTTTAAAGAGAATCAACCCTTTAGAATACTACTAACTCCAAAAGGAGAATCTAGAGGAGCTAGACTTAAAAATGGGGAATTAAAAAGGAGATTAAGAAATGGATACGAGAGATTTTAGCACAATCCAAGAAAAATATTTAGCAAAATTATTAAATGGAAAAGTTCAACCAAATAGTGGTGGAACAAAATTTAGCGGAGGTGATGTTATAACGGAACATTTTTTAATTGAAGCTAAAACTTCAATGAAAGATAGAAAATCATTTTCAATTAAAAAAGAATGGATACAAAAAGCTGAGGAACAGGCTTTTGAACAAAATAAAGAGGAAAGTGTTGTAGCTTTTAATTTTGAACCAAATGGGGAAAATTTCTTTATTTTGAATGAACAGCAATTTAGAGATTATTTAGACTACAAGGAGAGTCATTTATGGTATGGAGGAAGTTTATATGGAAACGAAAGATAAAAAAGAATTAATGGAAGAATTATTACAAAGATACCAGCAATTAAATAGTATGTCAAAGGATAATAGTTCTTATGATGTTGTAAAAATGTATACTAGAAAATTAGAATTAGATTTAGCAGAAATCTTAATGAGAGGAGACAAATAATGGCAAGACAACCACTAGCAGTTAAATATAGACCTAAAAATTTTGACGATATGACTGAACAGTCCGCTATCAAGGATATTTTAACTAATCAAATTAACACAAAAACATTTCAACATGGGTATTTATTTACTGGTCCAGCAGGTACAGGAAAAACAACTTCAGCAAGAATCTTTGCTAATCTGATAAATCATGATGAAGGAAATCCTATTGAAGTTGATGCAGCATCAAATAGTGGGGTTGATAATATTAGAAATATTATTGATGATGCTAAAAAGAAACCACTTGATTGTGAATATAAGATATTTATTATTGATGAGTGTCATAGCTTATCTAGTGGGGCTTGGCAAGCTCTATTGAAAACTTTGGAAGAATCTCCTAAATTTTCAATTTTTATCTTATGCACAACTGACCCGCAAAAGATTCCAAATACAATTTTATCAAGAGTTCAAAGATATCAATTCAATAAAATAAGTAATGATGGAATTGTAAGGAGATTGCAGTTTATTTTAGAAAGAGAAAAAATTGTAAACTATGAAAATGAAGCATTAGAATATATTGCTAAAATTGTAAATGGTGGAATGCGTGATTCTATTACTTTATTAGATAAATGTCTATCTTTATCAAAAGAATTAACTATTAAAAATGTACTAGATACAGTAGGTGGGGCTGATTATGATATTTTATTCGATTTTGTTGAAAATTTAACGAATAAAGATACTAGAAAATCTATTGAAATTGTAGAATCAATTTTTAATGACGGGAAAGATTTAAAATTATTTATCAAAGATTTTAGCAAATTTATTCTAGATTTAACAAAATATTGTATCTTTAAAAGTTTCAAATATATTTCAATCCCATTTACAAATGAGAATCAAGAAAAAATTGAAATGATTATAAGTGATGATGTTTATAGTATTCTAGATTTAATGCTTGATATTACAAATACAATCAAATGGAATAATGAACCAAAAGAGATTATTGAAATGATGATAATTAATTATTGTAGAGGTTAAAATTATGATTGGTCAAAAGAACAATATTGAAATAATTAAAAATTGGAGATTAAATAGAGCAGTTCCTAGATTTATCATTATTAGTGGACCTAAAGGAAGTGGTAGGTTTACACTAGCAAAAGTCATTGGAAATGTGATAAATGCTAGATGTTTAATTTTTGATAATTCTATAAATGATGTAAGAAACTGTATAGAATATGTAAATACAATGAATGATAAATTATTATGTATTTTTAGAGACTGTGACAATATGAGCGTAAATGCTAAAAATGCCTTATTAAAAGTCGTTGAAGAACCTCCAAAAAATGCTTACTTTATCATGACAATTAATAATGATGATAGAATGTTAGGCACAATAAAAAGTCGTGGAACTATGCTTCATATGGAACCTTATTCATTTGAAGAGTTATCTTTGAAATGCACATCAAAAGAAATTTTAAAAGTATGTGCAAATTTTTATGACATACAAAATTGGAAGGATGTTGATGAAGTTGATAAATACAATAATTTTTCATTAGATATTATTGAATCAATCTGTCAAAAAAATGGAACAAAATTATTAAGATTAGCAAGAGAGTTAAAACCATTTAAAAATCAAGAATCAATGAGTGTTGAAAAATTTATGAAATTATTTTTATTAAATTTAATGCAGCACGAAGAATTATTATCAAAAGAAACCATAAATTTAATTTCTAATACACAATCACAAATGAATAATAAATCACTTAATAATTATTATTTAGTTGATAGAATGTTAATTGATATTTATTTCAATTATAAAGTTTAAAGGAGGTTTAATTAATGAAATTTAAATCATTTGATGAGGAATTATTATATAATTTTTGGACTGAGTTTTGTAGAGCGCCATCTATAAAAGAATTTAAAAAATTTGGTGGAGAAACCACTTATCAAGATTATCCTTTACTTTTGCAAGCTAATTATTATGGTAATCCTAGGGCATCAAGAGTAATTAGAGTTAGAGATTTAAGGACTAAAAAAGAGTTATTCATAGGGTCATGTAAAGAAGTTGCCGATGAAATTAATACAACTTCCTATAATGTAAGAAATGCTTTATTACTAAATAGACCAATTAACCATGATTATTCTCTAGAATTAATTTCTATTGACTATAATGTATTTAGAAAAAAATATAAGGATATGTACAACAGATGGGAAAAGTAGCTTTTAAAGATTGGGATTTATTAACAAAAATAAATTATTATCAACGTAAGATAATTCTTAATTGTATAATGTATTATGAATATGATAAATCTTTCTTAACTGATAATTATTACGATTCTATTTCTCATGAACTTGTAAATATGCAAAAAGAGTTAGATAAAAGTAGAAGATATAATGTTAAAAAGGATACAACTTATGGTTATATGATGTATGATTTTGACGGAAATACAGGATTTGACCTACCGAAAAGATTAAATCCAAAAGATTATGATTATTTAAATAATATTTGTGCATACAAATTATTTTTAAATGATAAGAAACAAAATAATAACAAGAAAATTATTAAGAAAAGAGGATTATTCTAATGGAATTAATAGATTTAAGAAATCATATAAAAGACAAAACATTACCGCATTTTTTAATTCTATTTGGAGAGGAACAATGTATATTAGATAATTACATTGATATTATTTCAAAAAATTATACAAAAATAGAGTGTCAATCAGTTATTTTTGCTTTGAATAAAGTAAATATGAAATCATTAGATAAATCTAAAAAAGCCTATATTATTAGTGAAGATTTAGATTTTATTAAAAATGAGAAAGCTTGGGCAACTGTAAAAAATACTTTTAATAATAAAAAAGATTTATTAATTTTAAAATATCATAAGCTAGATAAGAGAAATAAATTCTATATAGGTAATAAATCAAATGCAGTAGAATTTAATTATTTAACAAATGATATTCTTATTAATTATGTGTTAAAAGAGCTGCCTAATTTGAATGAGGCTAATTGTGATAAATTGATTGATTATTGTAGTAATGACTATGGAAGAATCTTATTGGAATGCGATAAGATAAAACAATATTCTAATTTTAATAAAAAAGATAATAATGAATCTTTTGAAATCCTGGATAAACAAGGGATATTTTTCAAAGAAATTGGAGATATTACTTTTGAATTAACGGATGCTGTTTTAGGGGGTTATAGTGATAAAGCTGTTATAAAATTAAATGAAGCAAAACAAAAAGGAGAACCTGCTATTATGATTGCAAGTATATTATATAATGGATTTAGAAATCAGTTAGCTTATCAGTCCGTCGGGTCTAATAGACAAGGTATTTGTGAAAAAACAGGTTTAACAAAAGGTGAAGCTTATGGATGCTCAAAACTGGTTGGAGGATATTCAATTAAAGAGCTGATTAGAAATTTAGGCATTTGTCAATTTGTCGAAAGTGGAATAAAACTAGGTAAGATTGATGAGTCTATAGCATTAGATTATTTAGTTGTTAAATGTTTGAGCTAGAATAACTTCTAGCTTTTTATTTAAAAAAAATAAAAAACTTTACCCAAAACTATTTACATATTGTTATACATATGTTATACTGTATATGTAGTAAGAAAGAGATACATAAAAAAAGAAAGAAGAGGTACATAAAATGAAAAGTTTAAAAGTTATCGTAAAAAATGAATTAAAAAGAAATGGAATTGCAGTTAAGGAATCAAAATTAGTTAAAAGTGGAAAAATCAAAGGATTAAAAACTGAATTTGTTTCAAAACAAGGTGATGTAGAATTAGAAAGAGATTGCTACAAAGATGCCTATACATATAGTGAAAATTTAGTACTTTATGTAAAAGAAGAATTAATTGAAAAAGTTCAAGAAATCGTTGATGGTTTAGATTTAACTAAATATGTTGAATCTAAAAAGACAATCTTTTGTGAAAACCCAAGAATCAATGTAATGGTATATACAAGATAATATAAAGGAGATAAGAAAAATGGAAGAAAGAAAAGTATTAATTACAAATGTAGCTAGACAATATATTAAAAAGCAAATGAATATCAAGGAAGAAGATTTTAAAGATTATTTAGAAATTGATTTATTTAAAGAATCAATCGAATATAATAAATCTAAATATGATTTAAAAGAGCTTGTTCTAGAAATTGATGATATGGACAACATTGTCATTAATAGGAAAGGATATGAAGTTGCTTTTCTAATTGAAAGTAACATTGATTTTAGATAGGTGATTTAATATGTCAATTAAAAGAAAAGCAGACCATATAGCTATCTATGGAATCTATGATACAAGAAATGATTATGAGTGTATTTTTGTAGGAACTAGAAAAGAAGTAGCTGATTATTTTGGAAGAACACCACAATCAATTAGTCAGGCAATATCTGAAGAGAATTTAATCAAAGCTAGATATGATGTTAAATTTATTTATTATGAAAAGCTTACTGAATTAGAGTGTAGAGTTTGTCATGAAATTAAGCCTATTAGATATTTTAGAAAAAGAAGCAAAGGAAATGGTCATGATAAAATATGTAAAGAATGTTTTAATGAAAAATACGGTAGTAAAAAATATGGTAAAAAGAAAGGGGGTGATTAGATATGTTAAATATGCAAGTAGGAATGATTCTATGTACTCCATTATTAATTTTTGGAATTGCAATGTTAGTGTTTGATTATTTAGATGAACATAAGGAGGGAGAATAAATGAGTGAACAAAAACAAACAACTTGCAAAAGATGTGGAAGAAAATTAAAAAATCCTAAAGCTATTGAATTAGGTATGGGAGCAACTTGTTATAAAAAATTTATGAAAGAGGAGATACATAAAAAACTATGGGACCAAATGAAATAAAATATGGTGATGTGTTTTGGATTGATTTTGATAAAGTTTTTCCGATAGCTAAAAATAAACATTATCAAAAAGGAAGAAGAATGGCAGTAGTTGTATCAAATGATAAGAATAATGAATATTGTGATTTAATAGGAGTTATTCCACTGACAACTAAAAAAGACCATTTACCTCAACATACTAAAATTAGAATTTTTGGAATTGATAATTATGTGCTTTCTGAACAAACAGTCACCATATCAAAAGAATTTTTAATTAAAAAAGTTTTATCTTTAAATGATTATAACATTAATAAAGTAAAACAAAGCATGAAGATTCAATTTAATTTATGGTAAAGGAGAACAGTATGAAATATATTATTACTTTAATAGAATTATTTATAGCTGTATTTATTGTACCAACTGTAGGTATGTTAATAGGGTCATATGTTGTTATGGGTTTAGAAAAAAGAAATAAAAGAAATAGGGGTAGATGGAGATGAAATACGAATTAAAAAATAATGGTAGAAGCTGGTGGGTCAAAGGAATGATCGTTGAAGGAGAAATTAATGAAAGAAGTGAAATTTTAGAAATCGACAGTATTGATATTTGTAAGTTGAATGTACACATCATGACTAAAGAACAAATCATTAACTGTATGGAATATCCTAGATGTGGATTCGGCAAAGACTATTTAAAGGAAATAAAACATACTTTTACAATGCTAGAAAAATTACTTCTAGAACATCAATTAGAAATGGGATATAAATACATTACACGTGAGGAATCCGGCAATAGATTGAATTTTTTCAAAAATAAACCTGTAACTAATGGTTATCTTTGGTTTGGTAAAGATGAAGATTTATACCCTGTTTTCGATATGTACCTTAAAGAGTTATATCCTTTTGTTTCTTATGAGAATGAAGAACCTACTTTAATTCAAGATATTTTAGACAAATATGAGGTGATTGAAAATGAAAAAATTTAAGTTAAAAAGTCCTCGATACACTTTCGACCATGAAGGTATGATTATTCGAGGGAAACTTAGTATGAGTGGACATGAAGTAGATGTGTACGCTAGAGATTTATGCGATGATAATATGGATATTATGAGTAAAGCTAACATCAGACAATGTATGGCAAGCGGAAATGATTTTGCATGGAGATATGAATTAGATGAATTAGAGTCTTTAGAGCAGATTAAACTGACTCATTTAGATTATGAAATGCTTAAGTTTTTGCAAAAACAAGGCGTAAAATATATTTGTAGAGACAAAAGCGGACTGATAAATTTATATGAAAAAGAACCTCATATCATGGATGATGATAGAACATGGTGGGCAGGCGGTGAAACTTGCTATTTAGGTAAATTTTTACAGCAATTATTCCAATTTGTCAAGTGGGAAGATAAAAAATATTATGTCATTGAAGATGTTTTAAACAACTATGAGGTGGTTGAAGATAAGAAGACCAAAAATTAGAGATTTTATAGATGAATGTGAAATACCAAATTGTACAGTTATTAACCTAGATAGTCTTGATGCAGTGTCTTATCAAAATGCTTTAAATGAATATATTGATTATTTAGAAGAACAATTAAGCAATCACGGAGGACAAATAATTATGGAAAAATCACAAAGTTTATTGTTAGATTTAGGATACGATAGAACTAAAGTAACTTATGATTTATTTAATATGTCAACAATAGAATATTCATCAACTGAACATGACCATGAGTTAAAAATATATATTGAAGAGGAAAGTGTACAAAGTGATGATGGGATATTAACAGCACCTGAAGTAAGAGCTATTTATGTTAAAATGAAAGAATTAGGATGTTATGATAAGAAATAAAAATTGGAATTGTAAAAGAAAATGTGAGTTAAACTTGAAGGAGTGTGATTTATAATGAAAAACTTTGAGGCTTATGAAGATAAAATTAAGGAATTAAAAGGTGACATTGCACTAAATAAAAGCGACGAATTAGTATCATGTAAGGGTTTTCATTGTAGCGATTGTAAATTTAGTAGTAGTAATAGTGGTAATGGTAAATATTGTCACCAAAACAGGGTTGAATGGCTATATGAAGAATATAAAAAGCCAAAAGTTAAAATTTCTTTAGCAACTAAATACTTTTTAGAAAGTTTAAGTGATAAGTATGAATGGATTACAAAAGATGAAGACGGTGCTGTTTGGTGTTATAAATTTAAGCCTGAAAAATATACACAAGATAAAAACAAAAGATGGACTGTATATGGTAGGGGTAATATTGCTGGCTTTAGAGATGTTTTCAAAAAAGAATTATTCGATTTCCTTTTTTGGGAAGATGAGGAACCAACAAACATTAAAGAACTTTTAGAAACTTGTGAGGTAATAGAAGATGAATGAAAGAGAAAAATTTAAAAAAGATTTTGAATTAGATTTATTAAAAGAATTTCAAGATGATGGCTGTGGCAGTGATTGTTTTGATGAAATCGGTATGCTCGTTGGTATGAGAATGAGAGGCTACTTTCAAGATGCCGAAGATGATGAAACCATTGATGAATTGATTGAAAGATATGAATATTAAATATTGTGAGGTAATAGATGATGAATAAAATAGAAGAATTTAATGTTGATGAATATATAGATAAAGTAACGGAAACAAAAAGGATATTTAGACAATCGCTTGAAAAATATGGCAAAGAACCACAATGTAGACAAGCTATGGAAGAATGTGCTGAACTTATTCAAGCAATTAATAAATTTCTTCGTTATCCAAATGATAAACATTATGCTAATTTAATCGAAGAAATAGCTGACGTTGAAATCATGCTGTATCAATTAAAAGTGATGTTTAATATTGATGATGACCAAGTGTTTGCTTTTAAAGTAGAAAAAGCAAAGCGAGAACAAGAAAGGTTGAAAAAGTTATGACAGCAAAAGAAATGTTTAAGGAATTGGGATATGACTCTGACAATCTCAGTCGTTCATATTATTGTGGCAGGGAGTGTTTGATATATAACAAATTTTTATACGGAGATGAGAGAAAAATAATAATATTTGATTTTACTGATAAGGATGTTGAAATTCGTTGTATGAGAGATGTTACGTGGCAAAATCCTCTTTCAAACAGTGAAAATACTTTTAAGACTTGTTTTGTTGATATAGATTTATTAAAAGCAATTAACAAACAATGTAAGGAATTGGGGTGGTTAGATGAATAGACCCGATAAAAATAATTACAATAGAAGTTTCAGTTTAAATTATGATAATAAGTGGTTTGAAAATCAAAATCATCGATATGTTAAGGATTTGGAAAAATATGTAGACCAATTAGAAAAAGCATTCAATAAAGCGTGTGAAGAACTAATTAAAATGTGCCGTCAAACAAAATGTAAAAATTGTCATTTTGTTTTAGAACAAGAAGAAGATAATAATGATTGCCCAGTTCAAGGGAATTGCTGTAGTTTTGATTGGAAAGAGTGGTGTATGAAAGAAAATGAAATTAAATAAATTGAAATATGAATACTTTAAGGGTGCTTTTGCATTGTGTGATTTTGTGAATAAAAAAGGCATTAAAAAAGAGGACATAGTTGAGATAATTAATATAAATGGTATATACCCTTTAGCTATGTTTTATTATGAATAGGATAAATAACAATGGAATGTATAGATGAAATAGAAAGTGCTATTAATATAATTAATATCATGGTAAGAAAATGTAAGGAGAAAATAAAAATGACAATGTTTGATAACGAAATTCAATTTAAAAATTATATTAAATATTATTTATCCTCACATAAATATACAGTAAGAAAATATAAAAATAAATAATAGGAGGAAAATATATGAGCGGCGAATTTTATAAAGATTTATTAAATAGCAGGTATGAACAAGAATTTAATAAATGTAAAAGTGAAATGAAAAAATATATAAAAGATTTTAAATCTGGTATTATACAAATGAGTAAGGAAACCCTGCATAAATATTGGGTATATAGTGAATATTTAGAAAGGAATAAAAAATAATGCTAACTTTAGAATTAATATCAAAAACTGTTACTTGGGATACATTGATAATTATTGAATATGATAGTACACAAATAGCAGTATCAGCTAATGCAGTTGACTTACTAGATAAAGAATTAAAAGAACGGGATATATTAGAAGTTAATATTAGATATAGTGATAGATTCAAACAACTTGTGGTAGTTGTAACATTATAAGAAAATTAGTATAATTAATATATACAAAATGGAGGGTGGCAATATTACAATTCCTGTAGATGAAAATGAATGCTACTTGGATATTACATTTGAAGAGTAAAAAAGATATTTCATATTATTACTAGTTTATTAAAAAGAGTATGGCCGTACTCTTTTTATTTTTTATTATAGTTTGTATATTTATAATAATTATAATATAATTAATTTTGTAAAATATTTATATTATTTATTAAGTAAAGGAAGTGATTTAATGCCTGGTGATAACTCAAAACACTTGATTCCTCAAAACCAACGAACAAAAGAACAACAAAGTCAAATAGCACGTATGGGAGGTATTGCTAGTGGTAAAGCAAGAAGAAAGAAAAAAACCATGCAACAACTAGCCAAAATGATGCTGGAGTCAGAAACAAATAAAAAGAACGTTCGTTCAGTCAAAGGATTATGTAAAGAAATTGAAGATGAAGATATTACTGTGATGGCATCAATGATTGCAGGACAAGCAAGGTCCGCAATGAAAGGAAATGCTTTATCTTTTCAAGTATTAACTGAATTAGCAGAAAAAGAACAAGAGAAAGAAAATACATCATTCTATATTCCTGCTAAAGATATAGCTAAATCATTTGTAGATTTGAATAGAGATATTGATAATCCTGATTATAGTGAGTTTTGGTTAAGGGGCGGACGTGGTTCCACTAAATCCACGTATGTAGGAGAAAAGACTATTGAGTTAATGAAAAACAATCCTAACTATTGTGCATTAGTGATGAGAGAGGTTGGAAATACTCTTAAAGATTCCGTTTATATGCAAATTAAGTGGGCTATTGACCATTTAGGGTTAACGAGTCAATTCAAATTCACAGTATCGCCGATGGAAATAACTTTAAAAGAAACAGGGCAAAAGATTTATTTTAGAGGTGGAGATGACCCACAAAAGATTAAATCTATTAGACCGCCTGAAGGAATGTACATTGCTATTAGATGGTTTGAAGAAGCCGACCAGTTAAAAGGTATGAAGGAAATTCGTAATATTAATCAGTCTACTATTCGTGGAGGCGATAGGTACTATACATTCTTTTCTTATAACGTTCCTATTTCTAACACTCATTGGATTAATGTAGAAGCATCAAGTGGAAAACCTGATAGAATAGTACATGACAGCGATTATAGAGATGTTCCAAAACAATGGCTCGGTAAACAATTTTTTGATGATGCTGAATGGCTAAAACAGATAAATCCAAAAGCTTATGAGCATGAATATTTAGGTATTCCGGTAGGTCAAGGTTTAGAAGTATTTGATAATTTAGAAATTAGAGAAATTACTGATAATGAAATAGCTTCATTTGATAAAGTATTATATGGTGTCGATTGGGGTTGGTATCCTGACCCATTCCATTTTGGTGGGTGCTATTATGATAGTGCTAGAATGACATTGTATATATTTGATGAATATAGATGTAATAAGAAATCAAATAAAGATACTGCTAATGTATTATTAAATGAGAAAGGTTTGACAAGATATGATATAGTCACTTGTGACAGTGCTGAACAAAAGTCTGTAGAAGAATATAGAACATATGGAATTAATGCTAGAGCAGCTGAAAAAGGTCCTGATTCAGTAAGATTTGGGATGAAGTGGTTACAATCACTATTAAAGATAGTAATAGACCCAATTAAATGCCCAAACACTAAAGAAGAATTTTCTAAATATCAATATGAAACAACACCTGAGGATGAACCAATAAGTGCATATCCTGATTTAGACAACCATAGTATTGACTGTATCAGATATGCAACGGAACAAATATGGAAAAAACGTGGAGGTGCTAGATATGGTCGTTAATATTTTAGGGGAAGAATATGAAATTAAAATATTAGAAAAAAGGATTCTTGTATGCTAGAAAATAATAGTGATGGTTATGTCCATTATGATGATAAACGAATTTATCTTTGGAAAGAAGATATATGGATTAAACATACATTATTGCATGAAATGGTGCATGCTTATTTACATGAAGCAGGGATAGAATTTAGTTATGGAATTCACAATGAAGATAATGTTAATTTTATTGCTCGTATGATTCCAAAAATTAGTAATCAATTTGATAATGTGAAAGGAGATATAAAATGAGAGAATTAGTATTTAATATTTCAGGTCAAAAGTTAGAAAAGAATGAAAACTGTAATTTTGATGATATAGTTATGAATAGTAATAATTATTTAAAATTATTATTTGACTTTGATGCTTCTTGGAGAGGTAGTCGAAAAGCAATAAAATTAACAAATGGGAGGGACAAAGAAGTTAATTTATTAATTAAAGGAAATTCTTGTTTAGTACCAAATGATATTACTAATAATAATTATTTTACATTGAAATTATATGGTAAAAACAATATAAGTGAATTTGAAACAAATGAGCTAATTATTAATCAAATATAAGGGAGGTATGTAATAATGAGCGAAATTCAAGATTTATTGAATGCATCAACACAGGATATGGTTGATGATTACTTAATTATTGATGATAATAGTAGAGAAATATATGTTCCTTCAGGTGAGTTATTATTTGGTGTCACTAATGATGAAAAAACTGAAAGAAAATATTTTCAATGCCCTAGAATCGTAGGAGATAATGTTGATTTAACACAATATCAATTATATATTAATTATCAAAATGCAAATGGAGAAAAAGATAAATATATTGTTACCGACGTAAAAGTAGTAGATGATAATATCACATTTACATGGTTATTATCTAGAAAAGTAACTGAATATCAAGGAAATATTAGTTTTATTGTGTGTGCTAGAAATGTAGATTCATTAGGAAATATAACTAATGAATGGAATACTGCTATTGCAACTGGTACATGCGTTGTTGGTTTAGAAGTTGATGATTTAACTCCCGGAGAACAAGAACAAGCTAGAGATTACTTCTTACAATTAGAAAAAGAATTATCAGCATTGGCTGAAACCGAAAATAACAGATTACTTACTACCTCAAGTAATCAAATCACAAACATCACAAATAAAGGCTCTGAACAAGTCCAATTAGTGGAAAATACAGCCAAAAAAGCTTTAGATAGTATTCCATCTACTTATACAGATTTACAAAAACAAGTTAATGAAGTAGAAGACCGTGAGTTAAAGGATGCAAATGGTATTACTCAAGAATTGACTATTACGGATGGTTATGCTCAATTAACAGATGCTGCTACGAAAAGATTGAATAGTTTAGTTATTAAAGGTAATAGTGAACAAGAAGGTTCAACTGCAACCTCTTACGAACCATATACTGGTGGCAAACCTTCTCCTTCGCCTGAATATCCACAAGAAATTAAAGCGGTTAATAAATTGAGTGGAGTTATGTGTGGAAAAAATTTATTTAATTACAATACTTATATAAAAAATAATAAACAATTAAAAATTATCATCAAAGGTGGAAAGACATTGTTTAGAAACAATAGTATTTCTAGTGGATTAAATTATAAAATATATGATATAAATAACAATATTTTGGGGACTTTTATCAGTTTAAATTTTACAGCGACAAATCCGTTAAAATTACCAACAAATGCATCATATATTGAGATAAAATCTGATAATCCTTTTAGAAATTTATATATTGGGTATAGTTCAAACACCACTTATGAACCTTATATTGGTAGTATTTTAAATTACACTCTTCAAAATCCTCTTTATAAAATTGGTGATGTATATGATTACATTGATTTTAACAGAGGCAAGATTATTAGAAATGTTGGTGTTGTAACTTTTGATGGAAGTGATGATGAACTTTGGAACAAATATAGTAATAACGTTAGCATGGATGGATATAGTGTAAATGTCAGTAATGCAATAGATACTACTCCATGTAGTTGCAATAAACTTTTAACCACAGATTCTATTTCTACTACATTGGAAGAAGCAATAAAAGTTTTAGATAACGCTATGTATGTTGTATTAAATAAAATAAGAGGTCTAAATACTACTGAGCTATTTAAAAGTTGGCTTCAATCAAACCCAATAACAGTTTATTATCAACTTTCAACACCAACTGAAGAAGATATTCCAACTGAACTTTTAACTCAATTAAAACAATTACAAACATATTCAGGTGAAACAAATATTTCATTTGAAGCAAGTGATGTCTACCACACTATTGACCTAGAATATATTAAAGATACTAAAAAATATATTGAAAGTAAAGAAGAACTTGACAATCAAAGCATCATTGATATTGATTATAGAGTTACTTGTTTAGAATTAGATTTGGAGGAACAATAATATGACTATTTATGAAAGATTGAAAAAAGGAATTAATTCTAAAATTAATAAGGGTTTATTAGATGATGCTTATGTTGAAAAAACTAAAAATCAATTAGATATTTTCTTCTATGGTGACCGCATCACACAAGAACAATATAAAGAATTAATGGAATTAATTGATTCTAATGTTATTGAAGAAGAAAAAAACAACATTAGAGGAGGAATAATATGATTAAACACATTATCGAATTAATTTTACAAGCTCTAAATAAAATGATTGGAAATGCTAAAGTTGATAATAGTATCGATTCTAGTATTTCCGATACTATGATGAATTCTATATCATTATGGAAGAAAATGTATAAGAATAAAGCTCCTTGGGTTAATAAGGATGACACAGGAGTTATTTCTATTGGTATTCCAAAATTAATTTGTAAAGCATTTAAGCAGCAAGTTTTGAGTGAAATGAAAACTGATATTATAGACTCAAATATTAGTACCGAAGTAGACAAAGACAAACAAGAAGAAACTAAAACAAGGGCTGACTATTTAAACAACGTTTATAAGAAAAAATTAATTAAAAAACTTCCTAAAGTATATGAAAAAGCGTTAGCTTTAGGCGGAGTTATCATCAAGCCTTATATTAAAAATGACCAAGTTTACTTTGATTTTAACTATCAAGGAGAATTCTATCCTATTGCTTTTGATGATGATGGGAATATTGTGGATATTGCATTTTTAGACCAATTTAGAAGCGGTGAAATTTTATACACAAAAGTAGAAAGGCAAACATTTGAATACAATACTGTCACGATTGAAAACAAAGCTTTTAAAATTAAATTAGATGCAAATGGGGATGAAAATTCAACTCAAGAATTAGGTGAGGAAATTCCATTAACTGAAGTAGAAAAATGGTCCACATTAGAACCTAGAGTAGAAATTGAGAATGTAGAAAAACCTTTATATGGTTATTATTGTGAACCAATTTCAAATAATGTTGATATGAATTCACCACTAGGGGTATCGTTCTTTGGTGATGCTGTTAATTTAATACAAAAAGCTGATGAACAATTTGGTAGGCTAGATTGGGAATATGAAGGAGGACAAATGGCTATTGATGTAGACCCTACTGCTTTGCATTATGAAAATGGCTATTATGGTACTCATTCAGTAATGGATAGAATGAAAGATAGATTATATCGTTCTTTGGATTTAGGACAATCCAATACTTATAATGCTTTCGCTCCAACCTTAAGAGATGCTAGTTATTTAGATGGATTAAACAATATCCTAATGAGGATTGAAGATACATTATGTCTTTCTAGAGGTACTATTTCTAATGTAGAAGCTGAAGCAAGAACTGCAACTGAAATTAGAGTTTTAAAACAAAAAGCATATGATAATATCGTATCGCATCAAGAAGCTTTAGAAGATACTTTAATGGATACAGTTTATGCCATGAATGTTTTAGTTGATTTGTATGAATTAGCACCCGACGGGGATTATGATACTACGGTTGAATGGGGAGATAGCGTTTTAATTGATACTGATACTGAACTTCAACAAAAGATTCAATTAGTAGAGGCTGATATTCTAGATAAAGCTGAAGTACGTGCTTGGTATACAGGAGAATCTTTAGAAGTCGCAACTAAAAAAATCAAAGATATGCAAAAAGAAAAACAAGAAAATATGATGAATGATTTATTTAATAATGGTCCAAAAACAAATGAATTAGACACAGAGGAGGAATAATAGATGGCTATTACACCCACTGAACTTACAAATAAAGCTTTTGAAATAGCTAAAAGATTTAGTAAAGTGAATACTTTCTATTTAAAAATGATGGCTAAACAAATTAAAGCTATTGGAAAATTAGATAAAGACAACTTGCATAGATTAGAACAATTAGCTTTGATGGGAAATAATATCAAAGAAATTAATTCTATGTTAGTTAAAGAAACAGGATTAGCTTTAGAGGATATTCAAAAATTATATCTTGAAAGTGCAGGAGAAGAATATAAGGATGCAGCTTATTTATATAATTATACGGGTGTAGCTCAACCTCCTTTTTCTAAAAATAAACCTTTGAATAGTTACATTGAATCAGTTAAGAAATTAACTGATGGCACATTTATAAATATGTCACATACAACTGCCATTTCAAAAGATTATAGAGATATTATTGATTTAGCTATTGATACAGTAGCCACAGGAATGGACGACTATGAAAGTGTAATGAAAAGAATGTTATTATCCAAAGCTAGAAAAGGAATGAGAATCACATACGCTAGTGGTAGAACAAGAAGATTAGACAGCGCTTGCCGAATGAATATTTTAGAAGGTGTCAGACAGGTCAATAATGGCATTAGAAAAGAAATGGGGAATCAATATGGTGCTGATGGAGTAGAAATTGATGCTCACGGCTTATGTGCTGAAGACCATTTACCTTATCAAGGAAGACAATACACTATTAAAGCTTATGAAAAATTAAACGATAAATTAAAAAGACCTATTGGAACATTGAATTGTAGACATGGAATTTCTTATATCATTTTAGGGGTATCACCAAAAACATACACAAAGGAAGATTTAGAATTAATGAAAAAGAAATCTACGGATAAAGTTACAATCAAAGGAAAAGAATACACTAAATATGAAGCATCACAATTAATGCGTTCTATTGAAACTGAAATGAGATATAAAAAAGATGAAATTATAGCTTTAGATTCAGCAGGGTTTGATTATAAAAAACAAGAAACAAAATTAGGAGAATTGAAGTCATTATATTATCATGTTGCTAAAAAATCAGGTATTACACCGAGATTTAATAGGACATATGTATGGGGTTATGATGAAGATTAAATAATATAGTTATGTACTTGTAATAAAAATAATATTTTATTATAATAATAATGTAAGTTAACCTAGATTGTGGAAAACACAATTAAAATAATATTTTAAGGAGACATTAATTTATGAAAAACATTTTTGACATTTTGAAAGGAATTGGAATTGAAATTCCTGAAGACAAGAAAAAAGATTTTAATTCAACTTTTAATGAAAATTATAAAACAATTAATGAAGTTGAAAAAATTAGTAATGATTTAAAATCAAAAGAAACTGAAATTAAAAACTATAAAGCTGATATTTCAAAACGTGATGATGATTTAAAAGCGTTACAAAAACAATTAAAAGATGCAGGAACAAGTCAAGAAGAACTTGATAAAGCAAATGCAAAGATTGATACTTTGACACAGGAATATGCTGATTACAAGAAAAATTCTGAAACAAAATTACAAAAACAAGCTTATGAATTTGCAGTAAATCAAAAAGTAGCAGGATTAAAGTTTAGTTCTAATTCAGCTAAAAAAGCATTTTTAAGTGAAATCATGAAAGATGAATTAAAAATGAAAGATGGAGAATTAATTGGTTTTGATGATTATGTAGAAACTTATAAGAAAGATGATGAAGGAGCTTTCTTAAAAGAGGAACAAACAAAAAAACCAACTATTAAATTTTCAGGAAAATCAGGTAAAGTTGATGACCCTGAAGATGTAGATGACCCTGAAGATGTAGAACGTCCTAATCCTGTAATTTGGTAGAAAATTAAAGGAGGAAAAATTATATGGCAGTAAAAACACAAAATAGAATTGAATCATTAAGTGTATTATTGGATGGTTCTAGTGAGGGAAAAATGCTTTTAAAAGAAGCTTATGATGGTGTTCTTGAAAATGTGCAAAAAGGCGCAGTTTCAGTACAATTAAAAAATACTGATTTATCAGGTGACCCTTTAGCAGGTACAGTAGAAGCAAAACGTTTTGCTAATGCAACCGCTCAAAATTATGGTACTGCTCGTACAGGTGGAAAAGGTAATAATGTAAAGGGTAAAACAGTTACAATTCCTATTGATACTGATAGAGAATTTGTTGAAGAAATTGAACAAAAAGACGTTAGATTATTAGGGGTTGATGGATTAGTTGCTAAACGTTCAGCCAACCACGCTCAACGTTTAATTGCTGAATTAGATACAAAATTCTTTGAAGTAGGTAAAACTGAAGGAACTGAATTTAAACATGCTACAGGAGTAACTGAAATCCAAGAAATTGTAGAATCAGCTATCTTACATTTAGAAACTTTAAAAAATGATTATATTGATGGTTTAGACCGTTCAATGCTACAAATCGTTTTTGACCCTGACACTTATTCTAAAATGCGTATGTATTTAGATAAAGTTGTAAATACAAATGTTGACACTACAACTGAAGAGTTCTTCTATTATCATGGTGTAAGATGTCATAGTTCAAATAGATTACCTGAAGGTGTTAAATTTGAAGCTATGATGAATGAATCTATTGCACAACCTATTAGAAGTGTTCCTTACACAGCTGAAAGAATTCCTTTAAGTGAAGCAGTAGCTGTTGAAATGTTCTTCTATTATGGAACAAAAGCAGTGACACCTGAAACAATCATTTATTATGAAGGAAATGAACAATCCTAGAAGGAGGTAATTTAGCATGGAGATTAAATTGCCAAATGGTACAGGAGTTGTAACCAATAATCATGATTGTATTGAAATGTATAAGAAAATGGGTGGGATTGAAGTTGAGGAAAAACCAAAAAAAGGTAGACCACCAAAAGAACCGACTAAAGATGAATAGTAAGGAGGGAATGATAAATGAATTATATTTCTTTTTCAGATTACAAAAACTTTGGAGGGAAATGTGACCAACAATCATTCCCTAATTTACAATATGAAGTAGAATCAAAATTAAATTATATAACCTGTAAGAAATTAGAATTATTGGTTAATGAGTTAGAATCAGTACCTGAATCTATTAAAAGACTTGAAGTTAAATTAATAAATACTTTATTTGATGAAAATAGTACAAATGTAAGTGATAAATTAACTAGCTATAGCAATGGAATTGAATCTTTCGGTTATGACACTTCAAAGAAAAATGAAAGTGTTATTTTAGAAAAATTCACAACTATTGCACATGAATATTTATATGAATATCCAGAATTATTCTATCGTGGTAGGTGGTTATATCGTGCAAGGTAATATTACAATTTTAAATAAATTAAAAAGAACTGATTCTATAACTGGTTTAGATGTTTGGTATAAAACAGTTATTAAAAGTTGTACTTATTCAAGAACTAAAATTTCCAATGTTAATGGACAAGTTGTTTCAATGGGAACTCAATTTACAATCTTGATTCCGTTTACTAATAAATATATGCCTTATTATAAATGGAAAGAATTAGAAAATAAGGATGCTTATTTTACTTTATCAAACCAAGATATTATTATTTTAGAAGAAATCAAAGAAAAAGAGATAACTCCTAATAACATAGTTTCTATTAGAAATAAATATAGTCCAAATGCTTGTGAAATTAGAAATATTGAAGAAGTAGAAAATAAATTTGATACTCGTTATCAATTTAGGATTAATGGTATTTAACTATGAAGGTAAAAATAGAATTAAGTCCATCAAATACTATAATTGCTAAATTACTAAATGACAAGGTGGGCATATATTTAGCTGAAACATGGGCTAAACAATTTAAAAAATATATTCCTGCCGATACAAAAATGTTAATGAATAATTATGTGACTGAACCTTATAAAGTTACATATAATCAAAAGTATGCTAGGTATCAATGGAAGGGTGTATCAAGTAAAGGTAGGCCTTTGAATTATAGTAAAGATGTTAACCCATTTGCTCAATCACATTGGGAACAGGCAGCTTTTAGAGATAAAAAAGATGAAGTTGCTAGAAGTGTGTCTGAATTTATTAACCGAGGAGGAAGATAAATGAATAGTATATATGAAGCTATTTCAATATGGTTAAGAGATTGTCCTGAAGTAAATGGATATACTTATTTTAATGTTATCCCAATGATTCCTGATACTGCTTCAGTAAATTCTAATTCAAGTAGTGAAATACTAAATAAATTTATTGACGGGTCAATGGAAGTTAGACTTATGTTCAATATAAATCTAGTGAAATCATATGATGAGGGTACAAGTGATTTAAATTTAGAAGCAATAAATTCGTTTGATAAAATTACTAAATTTATAGAAGATATGAATTTAAAACAAAAATTTCCCAGTTTAGGAGATAACTATATAGTTAATGAAATTGGTTCATTATATAAAGCTCCTGAAGTATATACTTTACAAGAAGATACTTCTATTGCTCGGTACGAAGGACAATTTTATATTCAATATTTACAAATGAAAGGAGATTAGAATTATGGCAGCTATGACAAAATTAACTAGAAATCAGTTCATCCCATTTTTAGATGTTACTAAAGATACAACTTTTGCATCATCTAGTTGGAAACAAATTGATTACTCTACAATTTTTGAATTGACAATGAATGAAAGTGAAGAAGATATGGATTATATTTGCTTTGCAAATGCGGTAACTGAAATCAATGGAAATCAACCTGAATTACCTCAAGAAATTGCTTGTTATGAGGGAAATCCTATTTATGATTTTATGTTTAATGAATTTTTCAATATGCCTGTAGGCAGTGATGTTAAAGTACCTTTCTTAATGTGCTTTGGAGGAACTGAAAAGAAAGCTTGGAGATGTGTTGCAACTTTGACATCAAAAGTGTTAAATACAGTTGATGGAAAAATTACTTTTTCAATTAAAATGGGTGGAGACATTGAAAAAGGAACGTATGCAATTACAAGTGGTGCTCCAACATTTACTAAATCAGGAGGTTAATTTTAAATGGACTATCAAGTAGAATTTAATGGTGACGTATTCACATTACCAAAATATAATTTAAAAATTGCTGAACAATTAGAAAAACAGGAATTATATAACTCTAAACCAGAATTACATTTTAAAGAAAAATGTAAAGGAATGTATGAATTAGTGTGTAATTTATTAGGGCAAGAAAACTGTGAAAAAGCTTTAGGCAAATTTAACAACGTAGACCCTAATGAATTAAATATTCTATATTTATCAATTATTCAAACATACAATAAACCGTTAAATAATTTTAACCAATCCCTAGCATTAGGTGATATTGATTTATCATCATACGACAAATTAATTGAACTTATCAATGCAATTGATAAAGCTCAAAATTTAACTGTTAATAAAAAATGATAGATTTAAGAACAAAAGGCTTGCCGAATTCCATAAATGTAGGAGGCAAGTCTTATTTATTATACACAGATTTTAGAGAGTGGTTAAAATTTGGAGAAATGTTAAAGGATGATTCTATTTTTAAGGATTTTAATTATATAGATTTATTCTTTGTTATTAAAGATAATGTATTAGCAATAGAAGCCATTGCATATCAAAAAGAATTTTTAGAAGCACTAATAAATTTTTATAATAATAAAAATTCAACACCAATAGAATCAACCGATACATCAAATGATATTGTATGGGATTATATTCAAGATGGTGAATATATAGTTAGTTCTTTTATGTCTCAATATAATATAGATTTAACATCATGTGATATGCATTGGCATATGTTTAAAGCATTATTTATTGGATTAAATGATTCAACTATTATGTCCCAAATTATGGGCTTTAGAAGTTATAAAAAAGATAATAAATCTTATGAAAAACAATGTCAAAAATTAAAAAATATGTGGTCACTACCAAAAAAAGAAAATAAGAATACAAATGACATTTTAAAAGAAATACGAGAAGAATTTTATAATACTTAATGGGAGGAGGTTATAATCTATGAATGATGGTAAAGTTACAATAGAGACACTACTTGACCAAAAAGGGTTAAAAGAAGGTATTGAAGAGTTAAAGAAGAAATTAAAAGATTTAGCCAAAGATACACAAGGAACCACTAATCAAATGAACAATCATTTTAATGGGCTCGGAGCTAAACTAAAATCTTTTGGTTCTTCAGTTGCCAACGGAGCTAAACAAGTAGCAGGTGCTGTTGTTAAAGGTACAGCTGTGGCTGTAACAGCTTCATCTACTGCCATAGCAGGTTTAACTGCACAAGCTACAAAATCATATGCTAAATATGAACAACTTGTTGGTGGAGTTGATACTTTATTTAAAGATGCTTCTAAAAAAGTGCAAGAATATGCCTCTCAAGCTTATAAGACTGCTCAAATAAGCGGAAATCAATATATGGAACAAGTAACAGGATTTAGTGCATCCTTATTACAATCCTTAGGAGGAGATACTCAAAAGGCTGCAGACTATGCTAATAGAGCAGTGATAGATATGTCAGATAATGCTAATAAAATGGGTACTTCTATAGAATCTATACAGTGGGCTTATCAAGGTTTTGCAAAACAAAACTATACAATGCTTGATAACTTGAAGTTAGGATATGGTGGTACAAAAGAAGAAATGAAAAGATTAATTACTGATGCTTCTAAAATGACTGAAATTCAAAAAGAGTTAAATGTCACTGTTAAAGACGGAGATTTATCTTTTGGAAATATTGTTAACGCTATTTCAGTTATGCAAAAAAGCTTGGGTATTGCAGGAACTTCAGCAAAAGAAGCTGCTACAACTATTGAAGGTTCCGTTAATATGATGAAAGCATCTTGGGATAATCTTGTAACAGGTTTAGGTAGTGATGATGCTAATTTACAAGAATTAATTAATCAATTTGTGGAAAGTGTTGATACTGTAGGAGATAATATATTTCCTAGAATAGAAATTATCTTAAATGGTATAGGTACATTAATTGAAACTATGCTTCCAAAAATTGTGGAAAGAATTCCAAAGATTGTTATAGGAATTTTGCCAAAATTAATCGTTGCAGGAGTAAATATGGTTGGTGCAATTATTCAAGGATTTGCTACTGCTATTCCTGAATTAGCGAACACTATTTTAAAAGGTTTTGATAATAGCTCATTATCATTAGCAGGTACAGTATCACAATTCATTCAAAAAATTGCTATTGCTCTTGATGATGCTATACCTCAGTTGTTTAAATTTGGACAATCCTTAAGTAGCAATATAGGTACTATTGTTTCACAAGTTATTTCAGGATTGAAAACTGGATTTGATAGTTCAAGCACAATACTGATGACAAGTGGATTTACGATTATAAATAACATCATTAGTGGAATATTATCAGGTATACCTCAATTATTAGAATTAGGTTTAACTTTATTGAGTTCATTAGCAGAAGGATTTGTAAATTCAATTCCAACTGTATTACCGCAATTACTTCAAATAATTCAAGATTTTGCAACAAGTTTAGCAAATTCGGCTCCAACTTTAATTCAAAAAGGTTTTGAATTATTAAGTAATTTAGTTAAAGGAATAACAAATGCCATTCCAATATTAATTGCATATGTTCCTACAATCATTACAACTTTTGCTAATATCATCAATGATAATTTCCCGACAATTTTAGCAAAAGGTTTTGAAATAATTGTACAATTAATAGCAGGCTTGATAAAAGCTATCCCAACATTAATTGCAAACATTCCTCAAATTATTAAAGCTATTGTATCAGTTTTCATAGCTTATAATTGGTTAAATTTAGGTGCCAATATAATTAAAGGTATTGGAAATGGTATTAAATCAATGGCTTCAAATGTTGGTGGTCATGCAAAAACTATTTTAAAATCAATTACTAACGTATTCAATAATGGAATTAAAGGAATAACTGATATTGGAAAAAATATGATTAAAGGGTTATGGAATGGTATTAATTCAGTTAAAGATTGGATTTTGAGTAAAATTGGTGGATTCTGCAGTGGGATTTTAAGCGGAATCAAAGGATTCTTTGGAATTCATTCTCCTTCAAGGGTTATGAAGAATGAGGTTGGTAAATTCTTGAGCATGGGTATTGTTGAAGGGTTCATGGAAGATGACCCAATGTCTCAAATAGAAACATCATTATTAAATGGTGTTAAATCGTTACAACATATTATGAATATGGATATTTCAAATGGTTTAGGAGATTTAGCAATTCAAGGATTCAAATTTAATCAAGAAATTAATATCAATCAACCTATTGCATCAGTTGATGAAATGAGTAGAGAATTAAGGTTACAACAAATGTATCAAATGGAAGGATGATGATAGATGGCTAGTCAAGATGTAAAAGTAAGAGTAGTTAGAGAGGATGGACAAGAGTTCATCCTTGATAACACATTATGGATGATTCCTAGTGATGGATTAGATGGCTGGGATTATGTGACAAATACAATTTCATATGAAGATAAAGCTTTTGGGGATGGAGGTATTTTATCGTCAGAACGAGTAGGTATTCAAGATAGAACAATAAAAGCTTATATGTATAATAAAAATTTATTATCTATACTTCGGGACACTTGTATTAGCTTTTTTGGTGTTAAGCACACATTTAAAGTATATTTAACATACCAAGGAAGAACTAGATGGTGCGAAGGAAGTCTATACAAATTTTCGTTACCGAACAAGAACATTTATAAGAGATTAGAATTACAATTTACTATAAGATGTATGCAACCATATTTATTGAGTGTTGATGAATTTGGAGAAGATATTGCTTCAGTTATTCCTAAATTTGGATTTCCATTTATCTCAAGAGTCAACAAAGGATTTATTTTTAGCCATTATAAATTTGCAGATGAAGTTGAATTATCAAATACAGGAGATGTAGAAACATATCCTAAAATTGTACTTTTAGCAAAAGGTGTCGTTAAAAATCCTATTGTATATAAAGACGATAAATTTATTAAGATAAATGATACACTTGTGAAAGATGATACTATTATTATTGATTTAACAAGTACACCTGCAACAGTTAGAAAAAATGGAGTTAATATAATTGGAAGAACTAGTAGAGATTCTTCTTTCTATGATTTAAAATTTGATATCGGTAGTAACACAATTAAGTTTAATGCTGATGAAGGTGTGAACTCATTAGGTGTTACAATCTACTATAATCAAAGATATGTTGGAATTTAAAGCATTAGATGCTAACTTCCAATTATTAACTCTATTAACTCCTACTAATGTGCAATGGAATAGAAAATATTATACGTATGGTGATTTTACAATCATAATTCCCGTAGAGCAGTATTCAGCAAACATTAAATACATTTATACCAAAGATAGACCTGAAACTGGCGAAGTCAAAAAGATGCTAAAAATGGAAGATACTAAATATGTTCAGCTTTCAGGGTATTTTCTAGAAAGAACATTAAATGATAAAGTTATCTATCCTACTTTCTATGGTAGTGGACAACTCATTCAAACTGTAGAAAATATGATAAGGCAGTACAAAGAAGATATTCCTATCAAAGAAATTACACATCAAGAAGGACTAGTAAGTTCTACTATTGAATATCAAGAAACAGGAAGCGAATTAGCTGATAAATGCTATGAAACCCTACAGACACAAGAAATGAGTTATAAATGTGTATACAATTTTGAGAATGATGAATTAAATGTTATAATTTATAAAGGAGAGGATAAAACACAATCAGCTGAAGGAAATGAATTTGTTACATTTTCAACAGTTCAAGATACTATTAAAAACCCTACAATCAATATTGACAAATCAAAATATAAAAATTACTTTATTATTGCAGGAAGTGATAAAGCTGAAAATCGTATAGTGGCTTATTTAGATTTATCAAATGGTAATTATAAATATAAACAGTTCATAGACCAAAGGGACGTACAATTTGATGATGAAAAACAAACTTTAGAAGAATATAAGGAAGAACTTATTCAAAAAGGTTTAGAAAAATCATTGGATTATGTCATTGAACAAACAGTAGACTTTAAAATTATACCTCAAGGATATGAATATATGAAAGACTATGATTTAGGTACAAAAGTTGACTGTGTTCTTGATGAATATGGCATACAATTAGAAGCAAGAATTGTTGAAATTTACGAGGTAATGAAACAAGGTGACATTTCCGTTGAAATTAAAATAGGAAATGTAATTAGAAATAAGAATAATTTAAGGAGGTAATTATTATGGCACAAAATATTCAAGCATTCCCATTTGATTCACAAGTCCAAAGCTATGAATCAGATGGAACACCTATTTATGATAGAGCTACTGATTCAAAAGGTTTTAGAAATCTATTAAAAACTTATTTTAAGGAAGGTGTATTTCCTAATCCTTCAAGTAATTTGCAAGTTGTCGAAAATGGTACATTAGGAGTTCAAGTAAATAAAGGAAGCTGTATGGTTGGAGGAGTTACAATTTTAGTAAATGAAAATGTAACATTGACTTTAGATTCTGCCAGCACTCAAGATAGAATTGATAGAATTGTAATGCGTGTTGATGATACATTATCCGTTAGAAATGCTGAAATTAAAGTTATTAAAGGTACTGCATCAACATCACCAACGCCTCCAGCAAGAGTTTATAATGATACTATTAAAGATATTGTTTTAGCAAATGTTTTAGTGTCAGCAAAATCTTCTACTATTACACAATCAAACATCACAGACACTCGTCCTGATAGTTCTATTTGTGGTTGGGTGACTGGAACTATAGATGAGGTTGATTACTCAGTTTTATTTAAACAGTACGAAAGTCAATTTAATACTTGGTTCAATCAAATGAAGGACAAACTTTCGACTGATAGTGCAGGAAAATTACAAATTGAAATTGATGAGATTAAAGAAAAAACTGATTATATTGAAAATGAAAATATTATTATTAATGGTTATTTTCTAAATCCTGTAAACCAAATAGGTAGCACAACATATTCGTATGATGGGAGTAAAACACGTACTATCGATATGTGGCATTTGTTTAATAACTCAACTAGTTCTGCACTAATGGACATTAGTAAATTTGGTATAAGACCTATGAATGGTGAGTTAGTACAAGAAATTCATTCAGAAGTAAGTGAAAAAATGATACAAGGCTATTACACAATAACGGTTAAACTAAAGGATCTAGACGAAAAATCATTTACATTTTATGATAATTTGGCACCTGGTGAAAAATTTACAACAGTTCTAACAGCTGAAGATAATAGAAAATTGTATAAAATAGAATTTCATAGGTATGAAGAAGCTAATCCTAGAGTTTCAATATCACATTATGAAAGCTATATGCATAATGATTCGAGTACACTAATGAATCCTCCATATATTCAATGGATTAAATTTGAACGTGGGAAAAAATTCACAGGAATCTATACATTTTCATATGCAGATGAATTTAATAAATGTTTGCGGTACTATTGGAAAATAACTAATAATGTTTTATCTAGAGTGCCTTGTATTGCAGGTGAAACTGTTAAAAGCGTGGATATTATGCTACAACTTCCAGTCGTTATGCACAAAACTCCTATTGTGGGTGTTAGCCTAAATAACATGACTAAAGTTGTCGTGCGTGCTGGAAATGGTAATACTATTATAGCAGAAGCTGATACTTCAAAAGGCGCAGGTGCTACTGGCTCTAAATTTCAGTCAATTATTACTATATACGCTCAAACTAACCTCAGTGGTCAGTTAGGTGCGTCAGTTGGTTATGTTGAGTTGAATGGTGGTTATATAGAATTAGATGCGGAGGATATATACTAATGTTAGAATATGAAATTTCTTGGATTGTAGTCCTTTCTATTGGAACTTTAGTAGGTTTATTCTTGGCAGTTGGAAATCCTATAATTAAATTGAATTCTACAATTACAAAATTGATGACTAGACTTACTGCTATTGAAAGTAATATTGATAAATTTACTGTTTCAAATAAAGATAGTCATAGACGAATTCATGAACGTATAGATGAAGTTGAAGATAATCTTTCGGAAGTTAAAGAAGATGTGGAGAGACTAAAGTATAGTCAAAAATAAAGACTATACTTTTAAATTATATTTTATGAAAGGAATTTATTATTATGAAAAATATTTTAAGTTATGATTTTAATGATGCTTCTAAAAATGGATTATATAGTGTAGATAGTGGTAATAATTCTTTATTGATTTATTTAACTCCTCTTAACACTCAAATAACTAATTATATTATTGAAATAACTGATACTCAATCAAATGTTATTAAATCTAGCAATTTATCTAAAAATGAAAATGGTCAACTTGAATATAGTGTTCAAGAATCTTACTTTAATGGAAATGCTCAAATGAAAATTAGATTATTGTCAAGTGAAGAAAATAGTGATTATATTATTTTTAATTGTCTTTCATTCACAGGAGAAGATTTATTATTAAAAAGAGTCAATACTCAATATAGTTTTTCAATCAAACTTCCAGCTAGTTCTTATTTATACCCACCTGTGGGAACTCAAATTTATAACTCAAGAAAAGATTTTGACCCTAACGAATATTATCCAGGAACTAAATGGGAGAGAATTAAAGGATATGTTTTAGGTGGTATCAATGAGGATGATACAGACGAAAATATTCATACAACTTTTAATCAAGATGCAGGAAAAACTATTGGGAGTAAATGGTTACAAACACATGCTCATGAACAAAATGTAACCGCCAATGAACAAGGAAATGTTTATAGAAGAAGGGATTATTCAGGTGAAGGAAATGCTGGAATATATTCGCAAAATGTATCCACTGACATTTCAGGTAGTGGCGACGGACAAAATATCCAACCAACACAGCTTACTTATATTTGGGAAAGAATTGCATAATTATAAATACTTTTAAATTATGTATATAAATGTTATAATGTTAAAAAGAAAGGAGGATTTTTAAATGGATTTTTTATTAGAAACGATTAATCCCGCAGTATTATTAGGTTGTGTTTTAATTGGATATATTGTTAAAACATGGACTAATGATGCAGTGATTAATAATAAGCTTATTCCAACTATTTTAGCATTTGTTGGTGGAGTTTCATATTTTATTTTATATGGAACATTTGAAAAAGCCGTAATTGGTGCTTATATTGGATTAGGTGCTACAGGATGCTATGAATTAGTTAAAAATTGGATTAAATTATTATCAGGAAAATATGGAGGAGATAAATAATGTCAAAAATTGAAACTGCAGTATCATTTATGGAAGCAATCGCTAGAGATAATTCACATGGTTATGACCAAGCACATAGAAATGGTCCTAATTATGATTGTTCATCATTAGTTGGTACTGCTTTGCATAAAGCTGGATTTAATGTAAATAGCGGCTCTACCACTAGAAATTTAAGAGAACAATTATTAAAAAATGGGTTTAAAGCTATTGCTATTGATTCACCTAGAAAACGTGGAGATATTTTCTTAAAAGAAGGACATCATGTGGTTATGTGTATTGATGCTAAAAACATTGTACATGCATCAATTAATGAAAAAGGAAAAACTACATGCGGTAAAACTGGTGACCAAACAGGAAAAGAAATTTGTACACGTTCATTCTATACCTATAAAGGTGGATGGGATTATCATTTTAGATATGAAAAACAACCGACTAATTCAACTTCAAAACCATCAATACCACAATCAACTTCCAAAGGAAATGATTTAATTGCTTTAGGCCAACAACATACTATCAATTATACAGGAGTTAAAATTGATACTGATGGAATCTATGGACCTAAAACAAAAGCTAATATTATTAGATGTTTCCAAATTGCTATGAATCATGATTATAATGCTTGGTTAGCAGTTGATGGAAAATGTGGGTCTAAAACCATCAATGCTTTAGGTCGTCACTATGTTAGAAATGGTGAGTATCAAGAAATGGTTAGAGCAGTTCAAGTTGCTTTATACTGTTATGGATTCAACCCTCAAGGTACTGATGCTAAATTTGGAAACAATACTGAAGCTGCCGTTAAAGCATTCCAAAAATCAAAAGGCTTAACCGCTGATGGTATTGCAGGTAAAAATACCATCATGGCGTTAATGGGAGTGTAGTGCTATGGAAGAAAAACATGATACTCTAGCTGTTGATTGTCTAAAAGAAATCAAAGCTCAATCTAAAAGGTGGTTTATTGCATTTATTACAATGTTACTATTATTCTTTGCTACGAATATTGCTTGGTTGTATTTTTGGAATCTTCCAACTGAAGAAACTACAACTACGCAAATTGAAACAAATGATAATGGTGATGCTAATTATGTAGATGGAAATTGAACTATTAATAATGGCACGAATTAGAGTAACTAAAACTATTAGAAGAAATGGACCTAGAAGTAGAAGAAGAAAAGGTAAGCGTAGATGATTATTTCTGACTTTACTGAACCTGAACTAGACCTATTTAGAAATAAATGCAATTTTGTAAATTATGAAAAAGATTTATTTGAAATGGGAGCAAGAGGTATCCCATTAGAACAAATAGCTGAAGAACTAGATATATCTAGTGATTATGCAAGAAAATTAAGTCAAAAAGTTAATAAGAAAATTTTAAAAATTCTATAATTGTACACTTTTAGTACACTATCATTACATTGTGATAGTGTACTTTTTATTTTACAATTTTATTGTAAAAACAAAGGAGGTTATACATTATGTATCAAAATCCCTACTCAATGGGTATTCAGTACCCTTATAACATGCAATCCTATAATAATCAAAACTTAAATAACTTAAATAATATAAGTGCTCAAAATAATTTAGTACCTCAAGAATTAATAAGAGTAAATGGTTTACAAGGTGCTCAAACTTATCAAATGGCTCCAAATAGTACTGTTGCCTTGTTTGATGGTAATAGTGACATTATGTATATAAAGCAAACTGATGGAGCAGGCTTTGGAAATATTAGAAAATTTTCTTTTACTGAAATTTTAGACAATCAACAAGTCTCTCAACCCTCAAATGATTTTGTGAGTAGAGAAGAATTTGAAAATTTTAAAAAGGAGATGATGGACTATGGCAAGCAGTTTGTTCAACAAGACCTCGACACAATTAAATCAAAATCCAATAATGTCAAACGTTAAAAATATGATGAATATGTTTAACTTTGCTAGGAATCCTCAACAAACTTTGATGAATATGGCTCAATCTAATCCTCAGGTTCAAGAGGTCATGAAAATGTGCGAAGGTAAAAACCCAAAAGATGTTTTTTATCAAAAATGTAAAGATATGAACATTGACCCTAATGAAATCTTAAAAATGATGAAATAAGCTTAAAGCTTTTTCATATAAATTTAACAAAAGAAAGGAGAAATGACTTATGGATTCAGGAGTATCTTTAGCCGACATTGCTGCAGTGACTGATAAAACTAACGGAATGTTTGGTGGTGCTGATGGCGGAATGTGGATTTTCGCATTGCTAATTTTATTAATGATTGGTGGGGGAGGTTTCTTTGGAGGAACTAGAAATCTCAATGGAGAACCAGTAACTGAAGCAGGGTTATGTAATGCTATGAATTTCAATAACCTAGAAAATTCTGTTGGAAGATTAAATGATAATGTTCAACATAATTATCAAGGACTTCAAAATGGATTATGTAATTTAGGTTATGAAACATTAAGAAATTTTAATGCCACTCAAACACAATTAGCTGAATGTTGCTGCACAACTCAAAGAGCTATTGATGCTTTGGCTCAAAACAAAATTGATACATTACAAGCACAAGTTAATCAATTACAACTACAATCAGCTATGTGTGGTGTAGTTAGATATCCAAATGCAACCACTTATACTGCAGGATTTAGCCCTGTGTTTAATTCAGGTTGCGGATGTTCTAACATCTAAAAATTAAATATTAAATGAGCATTGTAGTATGCCTATAGGTTAAGTGGGAATGCTAGAACAACTTCCCACTTTTTATTAAAAATAAATTATCATAGAGAGGGGAAATTATTATGTTAGAAGCTTATTCAAAAAGTCAAAGTGTAGTTGCTACAACAGGAATTATTCCTTTTAATAGCGTAACTTTAAAGAAAGGATGTACGGCTGAATTAAATGGTGTATCAACAATTCAATTAAACAAATGTGGTGTTTATGAAGTTATTTTTAATGCTACTGTTTTAGCAGGCACTGCTGGAAATGTGGTTATTGGTATGACTAAAAACGGAATCAATCAACCTCAAGCAACTAGAACTATCACAGGAGCTACAATTACAACTTCAGTCAATGTTCCTATTACTACTTTAGTTCAAGTGAAAGAAGATAATTCAAGAAGATGCTGTGACTCTCCAACAGTATTACAATTCGTTAATACAGGTGTAGAAGTTACAGGGGATTTTGATGTTGTTGTAACTAAAATTTGCTAGGAGGTGTTTATTATGAAAAGACTAGAAATGTATATGGATTCTATTAAAGATGAATTATGCAGTGCTAGAGATTATGCAGAATCATATGTATATTATAAAAATATGAAGCCTCAATGGTCAAAAATGTATCATGATATGGCAATGCAAGAATTACAACATGCATCAAATTTAAAAGAAATGGGAATGGAAGAATATGATGAATTAGATTCAGTATATTTATCTCAAGAAGATAAAGACTGTTGGGAAAAATGCATCAGAAAATACACTGATAAATTAGCAGTTGTGAAAGTAATGCTAGGAATGTAATCATATGACATTCGAGGAAAGTATTCCCATTGCTAAAGAGTTAGCTGAAAATCAACTTAAAAAAGGATTTGATGTTGAGGCATTTTTAATACTTGCTGAAATAAATAAAATAAATCAAGAATATGATTTAGTTCCTGAAAGTAATGTTGATGAAACTATTATGGATATCCAAGGTTTATTTGTTAATTATATGCACAATAGAAATATTGATAATCTTGAAACATTATTATCTACTATTAGAAAGATGTTGAGTGAACTTTATAATTCTTGCACATTAGAAGAAAAACAAGTTTTTAAAAATCATCTTAAAAATTTAGAATCAATTTCAAATACAACTATTATTTAAAGGTGTAATTATTTTACACCTTTTTATTGTTAAATTTTTTTAACAAATTTAACAAAATATATTGTTATACATAAAAATATATGTTATACTATGTATGTAATAAGAAAGGGGATAACAAATAAGAGTTATCAAAAAGGGTAAGAAAAATGGTAGAAACAATTTTGACAATTAAAGAAGCGATGCGATATTGTGATAACGTAGGGTGCGTTTATCCTACGGACGAAGAAAGCTATTATATTAATAGCAATGTACAAGTAAAGCTCGAAGTTATTGAATGCAGTGACGGTTATTTCTTTGGTAGAGTTATCCATGATGAATTAAGAAGTATTAGAAAAGTAGAGAGCTTCTATAGTCCATCATTGGAAGAACTTTATCATCAAATTGCTTTAAGAAATAATAATGATAATGATGATTTTGAAGAATTTGAACCTTATGAAGAATAAGAAAGGCAAGGAAAAGAAAAATGAAAAAATATTTTAAAGATATACATAATGAAGAATATGTATGGGAAAGAATAAATATTGATTATGTTGGATATAATCAATGTGTTTCAAAAACCTATAGGTACAATGAGGCTAATGACAAAGATAAAGAATATATTGTTAGAGAAACATATATAAGAGGAAGTTTAAAATATAGAAATGTGACAAAATATGTTGTCGAAGATGATGGACGTTGTTATATTATTATTCATAATTTGATAAAAAATATAGAAACACAGGAAACAGTATATAGAGATACCTATGATACAATTACAAAATAATAGTAAATACGGAAGGATTTAACACAAGACGTGGTGTTGTTAAAAATCCTGAAAACTATCTATGTTCAAAATGTTTAGGTAAAATCATTTTAATTAAAGGAGGTGAGTAAATGATAAAAATAAAAATTGATAACCCTGATAAGTTAGCATCTAATGTACTTATTAAGAAAAGTGCTTTTGTAAGTTTTGATTATGACGGAAGAATTGTAGATTTTATTAAAAAAATGGGTACTAGAATTTATAATGCTGATAATCGTACTTGGGAAATGCCTCTCAATAATATAGTATCTTTATGTAATAAGTTTGAAGATATTGAAATTATTATTGAAGGCGTTTATGAAGATTTGCATAAAATTGAATTAGAAAATGATATTCCTAAAAATATCGCTTTTAAAACAAAACCTTTTCCGCATCAATTAGATGGAATTAGATTTGGTTTGAATCATGATAGATTCTTATTGTGTGATGACCAAGGTTTAGGAAAAACACTTCAAATAATTGACTTGGTTGAATGTTTAGGTGAAAAAGTTAAAAAAGCTTTAATTATATGTGGTGTTAATTCTCTTAAATATAATTGGCGGGAAGAAGTATCAAAACATTCAAATGAAAAAGGATATGTTTTAGGAACTAGATATAGAAAAAATGGAAAAGAATATCTAGGCTCTACAAAGGATAAAATGGATGATTTAAGCAATCTTCCTGACCACAAGTATATTATCACTAATATTGAAACTTTACGTCTAGGAGCTAAAAAAATAAGTAAATACAAGTATGATTTTCCTATAGCTAATAAGATTAAGGAATTATGTAATGACGGAACTATAGGATTGATAGCTTTTGATGAATGTCATAGAGCTAAAGATTCAACATCATTACAAGGAAAAGCCATGTTAGAAATTTCAGCTCCACACATGATAGCTATGAGTGGTACACCTTTAATGAATAGTCCTATTGATTTATATTTTCCAATTAAGTGGCTAGGGTATGAAAATCATTCATTATTTGAATTTAAAAGACATTACTGTAGGTTAGGTGGTTACAATGATGCTGAAATAATGGGTTATAAGAATCTTGATGAATTAAGAAGTCTAGTCGACCAAATAATGTTGAGAAGATTAAAGACTGAAGTTTTAGATTTGCCTGATAAAATTGAAAAATTAGAATATGTAGAAATGTCAAGTAAGCAGTCAAAACTATATTTAGAAATTCAGCAGAATACTAAAACATTGATACATCAAATAAGAATGTCAAATAACCCACTGTCTATGCTATTAAGATTAAGACAAGTTACAGGTTGGTGTGGTATCATTGATGAATCAATTCAAGAATCAGCTAAAATGCAACGTATGATTGAATTAGTTGAGGATATTGTCTCAAACAATCAAAAAGCCATTATTTTTTCTAATTGGACAAGCATAACTGAAGTAGCAGTTAAGTTATTGTCGAAATATAACCCTGCTTATATTACGGGTGATGTCAAACAAGAGGAAAGAATGAATGAGGTTGATAGATTCCAAAATGATGTAAGATGTAAAGTTATTATTGGCACAATAGGTGCAATGGGTACTGGTTTAACCCTGACTTCCGCTCAAAATGTCATATTTTTAGATGAACCTTGGACAAAAGCATTAAAGGATCAAGCTGAAGATAGAGCACACAGAATTGGTACTAAAGGGACTGTTTCTATTATAACTTTGATGTGTAAGGATACTATAGATGATAGAATACATGATTTAATTGAGAAAAAAGGTAAAATGAGTGACGCAATCATTGATGGAAAATTATCATTAGAAGATATTAACTTTCTATTATCCTAGATATTTACTTTCAACTATTTATGTATTACAATATATTTGAGACTTGAAGGAGGTGATTAGATGGAGGAAGAACATACAAGATTTACGATGCAAAAAGTATCACAAATTCTAGGTACATCCTATATGACTATTAGAAGATGGTATAAATGGTATGAATCAAATGAATATGAAAAACCTGAAGGATTAAAATTACCTGAACCTACTGTTGACAGTAGAAATATTAAATATTTTTCTTGGTCGGACATTATGATTTTAAAACAATTTAAAGAAGATTTACAAGGGAAATATAGAGGATGTATGAGTGAATTTAACGCTCATTACCAATGGGGAAAAAGAGGAAAGAAAAGAGGTTAATTTATGAGTAGAAGAATTTTAAAAAAAGAAGAACCACAGGTGGATATTGCTAGTATTATTGATTCCTACGGAAAAAATAAAGATGAGGAAAAATGTTTAAAAAAATACATTGATAAGGAATCAAAACAAATTAAGGAATATTTTTCTAAAAATAATCTTGAATGTTTTGAAAGTGAAAAATACACAGCAACAGTTTCTAACACAACTAAAACATCTTTAAATGATGATTTAGCTATTGAAATTTTAAAAGCTAATTTAAAACCTGAAGAATTAAAAACCGTAATTAAAACAAAAGAATATATTGATGAGGATGCTTTAGAAAAATTATCATATAGTGGATTTGATATGTCTATTTTAGAAAGAGCATTTATTGAAAAAGTAACTTCAACTTTAAGAATCAAGAAAAATAAATAGAAAAGAGGATAAATAAAATGGCTAATTTTATTAAATGTAAATGGGCAGGAGATAAGGCTGATGAATTTTGTAAGGAGTGTAATGGATGTACTATGCTTGTAAATGGTGAATCAGTATCATGTACTGAATGTGGCGGTTATGAAGCAGGTGAGGAAGTTGTAGAAGAAGCTTCAAAAGAAGCTATTAAACAAGAAGAACCGATTAAAGAAGAAGTAGGCACACCTGATGAAAACCCTAAAAAACAAGCTGTAACAAACAAAAATGAGAATGAAGTAAATAATAATAAAAAAGAAAAAACGTCTACTACAGCTAAAAAATCAACCAAAAAACAAGAAGCTAAAGTTATAGAAGCTTCAAAAGAACAAAAAGAAGAAAAAATAACTACTGATGATGGTATCAAAGTAATGTCAATTAGATACACTTCAGGAGCAACTGTTAAAAAAGGTGATAACTATTATAAGATTGTTGCTGAAGAAGAATGGCAATGTGTAAATCTAGATGATAGCATTAGAAAAAAACTTTGGGATAAATTAAATACCGAAGTTGATAATCAAGTTAATGACATTTTTAATATGTAAAAAATATTGTATTATTCAATAAAAAGTTGTATCATAAGTATGAAGGAAATAACTATATACAGTGCAATAAAATTGAATAATTAGACATGAACTAACTTCATGTCACTTGTTGGTATACCTTAATTACAAACAAATTTCCTTCAATTATATGTGCTGTGTATGTTGTTTATATTAGCAATAAATAGCTTTTCATCAAAAAGGTATGCCGACAAGTGACATGAAGTTTTTTTACATATTAAGGAGGAAAAACAAATATGGTTAAAAATGAAAATTATATTACTATTCAAGGATGGATGGTGAATAAATTACAATTAAAAGGAAATGCTTTACTGGTTTATGCAATCATTTATGGATTTTCACAAGAAGAAAATTCTTGGTTCACAGGAACAAGTAATTATCTAGCGGAATGGTGTAATTGTTCTAGACAATCTATAAGTACGATATTGAAAAAATTAGTAGAACAAGGACTAATTGAAAAGAAACCTATAGAGATAAATAATGTATTATTTAATCATTATAAAGCTATTAGAAATTATAATACATGTAAAGAAACTTTACACCCCTGTAAAGAAACTTTACACAATAATATAAGTAATAATATAAGTATTACTAAAAAAATAAGTAATAATATAAATAACGAAAATTCAAAATCTTCTAAAATTTCTAAAAATGAAAAGAAGTTAAAAAACATTTTAAAAATTATTGATGAATATGATTTTAATGAAAAAGTTATTGATTTATTAGAAACGTTTTTTAAAGGTTTAATTGATAATAATGTATTTATAACTGATGAAAAAATTAGAGGCAATCTAAATAAGATTGCTAATAAAGATTTAAAAACACAATTAAATACTATTCAATTATCATTAGATAATGGTTATAAGAATTTAGACCCAACATGGCTTAAAAATTTAAATTATAAAGAATTAGACAATTCATTAAAATGGGAACATGATAATTTTTCAAGAGAGGAAACACAAGCTAAATATGATAGATTGAAAGCTGAAGGAAAATTGGAGGTGTTTTAAATGATTAAAAAACCTAAATATTTAACTGTAGAACAGGAACAAGTCTATAACTTACTGCCAACTAGTCCTTGTCAGTTACATTATAATGATATTGCTAGTTTGACAGGAATTAGACAAAGAAATGTAAGAATTATAATTCAAGAATTAAGAAATATGGGAGTACCTATTGCTTGTATTCCAAAAGATGGATATTGGATTGTTGAAAATCCTCAAGATTTAATGCCTACTATTAATATGTTGAAAAATACAAGAGATACTTTAAATGATACGATAAATGCTTTAATTTTAGCGTATGACAAGCTTTTGGAGGAAGAAGATGTATAAGTGTTGGTATGGAAAAACGTGTGATAGAGCTAAAGAAAATTGCTATCTCAGTTGTGTTAGATATAAATTAATGCATTCTTTATTTAATTTATCTAATTTACCTGAATATTTATGGATTCCAAAAAATCTAACTTGTTCTAATATTGATAGTGAAGCCTTTCATCAATTAAAGAACATTTATAACGATATATATAATTGTGTACAAAAAGGAAAGAATCTATACATCTTTTCTAATAATTGTGGAAATGGAAAGACAAGTTGGACAATTAAATTAATGTTCAGTTATTTTGACAAAATTTGGCATAAAAGTTGTTTTGATAAAAAAGCACTATTTATAAATGTTCCAACATTCTTATATGATTATAAACGTTCCATTTCTCAAAAAGTGGATGGATTAGAAGAACTATGTAATGATATAGAAAAAGTTGATTTGGTTATTTGGGATGACATTGGAGAAAGCAATGCAACTAGTTTTGAACATCAAATTTTATTGCAATATATTGATAGAAGAATTTCAGCAGGTAAAAGTAATTTCTACACTTCAAATAAGGATAAAGACCAATTAGAAAATTGTCTAGGTCCTAGACTGGTAAGTAGAATCTATAACTGTTCAACAGTTGTAGAATTAAGAGAAGAAGATAAGCGAGGTGTCAATGTATGATTGAATATTTAAAAGATTGGATAAAATGGTCAAAATGTAATAATAATTCAAAATTGTATAAGATTTTAGTTTTGTTTGGTATCTATCATTCACCTAGTTTTGAATATGTGAAGAGGTATAAAAGATGGTAGAACTTCAAATATTAAATAGAATCCTGAAAGAAAAATCATTAAGAATCTTACAAGAAAATGACATCACTGAAGATTATTTCATTCAGTATAAAGATGAATATGATTATATAATCAAGCATCTAAATGAATATGGAAATGTACCTGATACTGAAACATTTTTATCAAAGTTTAATGATTTTGATATTATTAATGTACTAGAGAGTGACCAATATTTGGTTGATACTTTTAGGGAGGAGTATTTATACAATCAGTCAGTGCCGTTAATGCAAAAAATGGCGGAACTCTTACAAACGGATTCTTATAAAGCTTTTGAATATTTAAAATCAAATATTGATAGCGTTAAAGTTGTTGAAAAAATAAAAGGTGTAGATATTATCAAGGATGCTAAAAGCCGTTTAGAAGAATGGAAAGAAACAAAAGAAAATAAAGATACTAGATTTATCCCTAGTGGCTTTCAAGAATTAGATGAGGAATTAGGTGGATGGCATAAGGGTGAGGAATTAGTTGTTTTATTCGCTAGAACAGGACAAGGTAAATCTTGGGTACTCATTAAAATGCTTGAGCATGCTTGGAAAATTGGAAAATTGAGAGTTGGATTAGTTGAGCCTGAAATGAGCGCTAATAAGACTGGCTATAGATTTGACACATTACATGGTCACATTTCAAGTCGTGCTTTGTATCGTGGGGAAGATATATCAGGATATCCTAGATATATTGATAGGTTATCAAGAATTGATGTACCATTTTATGTAACACATCCAAAGGACTTTAATAAAGAAGTGACTGTTTCAAAATTAAAAAGCTGGTGTGAATTGAATAACCTTGATATACTAGCAGTTGATGGTATTTCTTATTTACAAGATGAGAGAAAAAGAATTGGTGACAATAAGACAACTCAATTAACTAATATTAGCGAGGATTTAATGCAGTTGAGCATTGATTTAAAAATACCAGTTCTAGTTGTAGTTCAGTCTAATAGAATGGGTACACAGCAAGAAGATTTGGAGCTTGAGAATATTAGGGATAGTGATGGTATAGCCTATAATGCATCCATAGTATTATCAGTGCAGCAAAAAGAGGAAGGACTTCAAATATCAACCAAAAAAGTAAGAAATGCAAGTAATAATGTAAAGCTAGTGTATCTGTGGGATGCTGATAAAGGAACCTTTGATTATATTCCGCAAGAAGATAGAAAAGGGGATGAAGAAAAAGCGGAAGATTTAAGAAGAAGGTATAATGATAGTAATGAAGAGGAGGTATTTTAAAAATGTTATTCGTCATTGATAATCTAAAATATGAAACTGAAAAAATGGAATTAGTTTCAGAAAAAGTGAAGAGAGGAGTAACAACTTATATTAGATTTTTAGATTCCAAAATTTTTACCAGGTATGATGCCCAACTTTATAGAAGTAAAAAAGGAAGATATTTAATCACATGGTATCAAGATTATAAAACGTGTGCAATGGCTATTGATGAGGCTAAAGCTAAAGAGTTATTATTGAAATACGATTATAAAAAATATGAAGAACTTTTTGGAGAATTGGAAGAAGCTTAAATGCTTCTTTTTATTTAAAAAAATAAAAAACTTTACTATAAACACTTTACATATGTATAACAATATGTTAT
>ERZ860076.121-NODE-121-length-56483-cov-6.796838_pt1 | contig 56483 bp, 46 predicted proteins | sample MGYA00509982_ERZ860076 | MGnify/ENA primary metagenome ERZ860076 (study PRJEB30046, sample SAMN00715193) | human gut metagenome | study: EMG produced TPA metagenomics assembly of the A metagenome-wide association study of gut microbiota in type 2... | reverse complement strand
GGGCTCGAACCTATGACCCTCTGCTTGTAAGGCAGATGCTCTCCCAGCTGAGCTATGCTCCCACATTTTTCAGGCTTTTGAGATTTCGTTTTGTGTATCTCTCCAACCGACTTTTATATTATACACTAATACTTTGGATTTGTCAAGTGTTTTTTCAAAATTTCCGAAAAAATTTTTGAAAGCCCGCAAATGGCTCTGTTACGCAGTTCATAGCATATTATATGCGGTCATGGGCAAAAAAATTCCGTATCGGTGAAAAATTCTTCCGATACGGATTTTTTTATTTAACGAACTGTGAAACATCGGGAACGGTGAATTCCTCCGCAGGAACAGCCCTTGCCTTGTACTTCTTCCGCTCCTTCTGGTTCTTGATGACCTTCTGCCTTGAAAACTCTTCTCTCTCCTTTTCCTCCAGGCTGTTCTCAATGAACTTAGCCGTGGTCTCATATCGGGGGATAACGATGTTTTTCAGGGCGTTTGCTCTGGTCTGGGTCTTTTTTATGGCATTTGCAAGGCGGAACACGCTGTTATCCACCTCTGCAAGCATGGCGGTCATCTGCTTTACACGTCCGAATGAGATGTACGCCACATCTACATTGCCGTCTGTATTCTCAAAGCCGTATGGTATGGAGCTGTCAGGCGGGTCAAGTGTTACCTTAGGCAGCTCGCAGCCCATAACGCTTCTGTAGGTTACGTTTACGCTTTTCTCCACAGGCATACCCTCAGCAACACGGCTGATAAGTCCCATGGTGATATTGGCCTTCTGAAGCGCATTGTAAGCGTCCTTGTAGGTCTCGGAAATGGAAGATCTCAGTGCCTTTGCGGCATCTACCATCATCATAAGCTCTCTGATAAGAACGTTGCGCTTTCTGTCCAGCAGCTCATAGCCTACCTTCGCCAGCGACAGCGATTTTTTTACATTAAGCAGATTTCCTTTGGTAGGAAAAACCTGATCGGCCAATTATCCCGCCTCCGTTTCCTTTCTTATAATAATCGAAGCTGTTATTCTTCAAACTGAGCCGCAGCATCGGGATCGTACTTCTGATCCAGAAGCTTTTCATCAACACGGTCAAGAGCGGAACGGGGCAGAGTTGAAAGCAGCGCCCAGCCCAGGTCAAGAGTCTCGTCAATGGAACGGTTCTCATCAAACCTCTGGTTCAGGAAGTGCTTTTCAAAAAGGCGGCCGAATCGCAGATAAGCCTTATCCAGCGATGAAAGCTCGTCCTCACCGATAACGGAAGCCAGCGAACGTGCGTCCTGCACCTTTGCATATGCCGCAAAGAGCTGGTTTGCGCAGTCGGAGTGGTCTCCTCTGGTATAGCCCTCGCCGATGCCGTCCTTCATAAGTCTTGAAAGGCTGGGAAGTACGGATACGGGAGGATAAATGCCGTTCTGGTCAAGGCTTCTGTCCAGAACTATCTGACCCTCGGTGATATAACCTGTAAGGTCTGGGATAGGGTGAGTGATATCATCGTTGGGCATTGTAAGAATGGGTATCTGTGTAACAGAGCCTTCGGAGCCTTCAACAACGCCTGCTCTCTCATAAAGGGAAGCAAGGTCGGAGTACAGATATCCGGGGTAGCCCTTTCTTCCGGGGATCTCGCCCTTGGAGGAGGAGAACTCACGTAGAGCCTCGGCATAGCTCGTCATATCCGTAAGAATAACCAGAATGTGCATATTCTTCTCGAATGCCAGATATTCGGCAGCGGTAAGCGCACACTTAGGTGTAAGTATTCTTTCGATGATAGGGTCATTTGAAAGGTTCAGGAACATAACGACCTTCTGGAGAACGCCGCTTTCCTCGAAGCTTCTGCGGAAGTAATCGGCGATATCGTTCTTAACGCCCATTGCCGCAAATACCACCGCAAAGCCCTGACCGCTGTCCTCAGCGATCTTAGCCTGTCTTACTATCTGCACCGCAAGCTTGTTGTGGGAAAGACCCGAACCTGAGAATATAGGCAGCTTCTGACCTCTGATAAGGGTCATCAGCGCATCAATGGAGGAAATACCTGTGTTGATGTAGTTTCTGGGGTAGGAACGTGCAACGGGGTTAAGGGGACGGCCGTTGATATCCTCATACTTTTCCGCATAGATATCGCCCAGACCGTCAATAGGTCTGCCTGCGCCGTTGAACACACGCCCCAGAAGTTCCTCGGAAAGAGGCATCTCCATGGGCTTGCCCGAAAACTTTGTTCTTGTATTGGTAAGGGAAAGTCCCTTTGTTCCCTCGAACACCTGAAGTATGGCTCTTGTGCCGTCTATCTGAACAACACGGCCTGTACGTGTGGAGCCGTCGGAAAGGGTTATCTCCGCAACTTCATCGTAGGAAACGCCCGTAACGTTATCGAGGGCGACAAGAGGACCGTTGATTTCTTTCAGTCCGAGATACTGTACAGCCATTATCTTCCCTCCTCAGTGCACTGCTTTACAACATTCTTTACCGCCTGGTCGATATCAACGCTCAGGTCTGTGAACTTATCGTCCATAACGGACTTGTCGTTGGGAATGTCGTATTTCATCTTGATAACACGCTCGAACATACCCGTTTCAAGGAGCTTGCTGAACGGAACGCCCTGATTTACAGCCTCACGGCAGTTATCGTAAAGCTGAATGATGATCTTCATCATCTTGAACTGCTTGTCAAGGGGAACATAGGTATCGTCCTTATGATAAGCGTTCTGCTGCAGGAAACCTACTCTTATAACACGGGCAGTCTCGATGACCAGCTTCTGGTCGTCGGGGAGAACGTCCGCACCGATAAGCTTTACTATCTCCATCAGCTTGTTTTCCTCACTGAGCAGCGAGGATATCTTCTGACGGCAGGGCAGGAAGTCGGGTGATACGTTCTTGTAGTAATACTCGCCCAGATCGTCAGTATATTCGGAGTAGCTGTTGTTCCAGTTGATAGCGGGATAGTGTCTTGCATACGCAAGAGCCTTGTCCAGCGCCCAGAAGCAGCGGACGAAACGCTTTGTGTTCTGTGTGACAGGCTCAGAGAAGTCAGAACCCTGAGGTGATACCGCACCGATGATGGTAACGCTTCCCTCTTCTCCGTTAAGGCTCTCAACATAGCCTGCACGCTCGTAGAACTCGGAAAGACGTGAAGGAAGATATGCAGGGAAGCCTTCCTCTGCGGGCATTTCCTCCAGTCGTCCGCTTATCTCACGGAGAGCCTCCGCCCATCTTGAGGTGGAGTCAGCCATGATAGCGATATGATAGCCCATATCACGGTAATATTCCGCAATGGTGATGCCTGTATAAATGGAAGCCTCACGGGCAGCAACGGGCATATTTGATGTGTTTGCGATAAGCACAGTTCTGTCGGTAAGGGGACGGTTGGTCTTGGGGTCGATAAGTCCCGAGAATTCCTCCAGAACCTGGGTCATCTCGTTTCCACGCTCTCCGCAGCCGATATAAACGATGATATCTGCGTCACACCACTTAGCCAGCTGGTGCTGGGTCATGGTCTTTCCTGTACCGAAACCGCCGGGAACGGCAGCTGTACCGCCCTTTGCAATGGGGAGAATGGTATCAATGACACGCTGACCTGTGATAAGGGGGCGGTCGATAGGCAGTCTCTTTGTAAAGGGTCTGGGCTGCTTGATGGGCCACTTCTGGCAGAGGGTAAGCTCATGCTCATTGCCCTCAGCGTCCTCCACACGAAGGATAACATCATTCAGATGATATTCTCCATCGGGAGCAGCATATGTTACCTTGCCCGAAATATTGGGAGGCACCATGCAGCGGTGCTCAACAACGGGAGTTTCGGGGCAGGTGGCATATATAGTGCCGCCTGTTACCATATCGCCCACGGAGGACTTGACAGTTACCTTCCAAAGTCTTTCACCGTCAAGGCTGTCAACGTTTGAACCAGTGTCGATATATGCACCTGAAAGCTCCTCCATCTTTTTAAGAGGGCGCTCGATGCCGTCAAATATATTTGAGATAATGCCGGGGCCGAGGACTGCCGAAACGGGAGCGCCCGTTCCGATAACAGGCTCGCCGGGGCGGAGTCCTGTTGTTACCTCATAGACCTGAATGGTAGTCTCCTCGGAGCTTACGCTTATGACCTCGCCCATAAGGTGCTTTGCGCCCACATAAACCATTTCCATCATGGAAAAGTCCGCAGTGTCACGAACCTTTACGACAGGGCCGTTTATTGAATATACGGTATTCACTTGCTGTCACCCTCCTGTGCGTTCATAAGATTTCTTGACGCAAACAGGCTTTGCTGTTCCTTGAGAGCGCAGTCAAAGGTCCTGTCGGTAACAGTTCCCTGCTCTCTGCGCAGAACAAGATATCCGCCCAGCTTAACCGAGTCGTCCGCAGCAACGGAAGCACCCTCGCCCGCAGCGGCAAGGAGCTTGCCCTCAAGCTTCATATCCTCGGGAGCAATACATATCTGAGCGCCCTTCATATCGCCTTCCTTGGCGATCATGGCGCACATACTGTCTGCATACTGCTCCGAAGTGCGGTACTCTGCGATCTGCTTCCTGATATTGTCAAAAAGCGTCCTGGTAAGCTCCTCCCTGCAAAGAAGGACCTGCTTTTTCATATCCAGCTCTGCCTTGGAAATCATACGCACATATTTTCCGGAAAGCATTTTCTTGGTATCGCTGAGCTTGCGCAGCTTTGCTTCCTCAGCATTTTTCTGTGCTTCAGCAAGTATATTGGCACATTCGCTTTCTGCATCGTTCTCAATAGCCTTTACCTGCTGATTGGTAGTGGCCTCAACAGCGCTGATAAAGCGTTCAAGCTTTTCCTTTTCCTGTTCCAAGGTATCATTCCTTTCTCTTCTTGAATTTTGTGGATCACAGCTTTATGCCGATAGCCTCCTGAACATATCGGGAGATGGACGCCGTAACGTCCATGTCGGCATGACGGTCGGGGATCTCGGAGATGATAGGCGACGGCCTTGTGAGCTTCAGCTCGTTTACCTTGTCCTCTATCAGGTCGATAAGCTTCTCCGTCATAAGTATAACGGCAATGTCCTTGTCGTCCATGGCTTTCATAAGAACTCTTTCGGTCTCCTGAGCCTCATGGACAACAACGCCTTCAATTCCCGCAAGCCTCATTCCCGTAACGGTATCGACATTGTCGCTGATCAGAAAGAACTTCATTTCAGCCTCCGTTCGGAAATTACGCCAGAGCCTGAATGATAAGGAATGCGATAAGGAATCCGTAAAGAGCAACACCTTCGCCAAGTGCTACGAAGATCATAGCCTTACCGAAGCTGGAAGGCTCTTCAGCAACTGCGCCGATAGCAGCGGGAGCAGCGTTTGCAACTGCGATACCGCAGCCGATGGAGCCAAGACCTACTGCAAGGCCTGCTGCAAGGTAGCCGAGACCTGCTGCATTTGTAAGAACGTCTGCAGCCTCAGCTGTAGCCTCAGCGGAAACGAAGCCGCCGATAGGAAGTGCAACTGCAAGGATCATGATGCCGAAGAATGTGCAGATGTTTCCGATAATAGCTCTCTGAGCCTTTTTGCCGTCAGAGAAGTGCTTTATTCTGGAAAGAACGGGGAGAGTGAGAAGTGTAACGATAACGAGGGGAAGTAAGAAAATATACATTTTAGTATCCTCCTAAAAATTATTTTATTATTCAATGATCTCATCGTAATTGACGGTAACGGGCTTGAACGCCTTGCCGCCGCCTGCATAGTAACGGGAGAACATCTCGTAGAATTCAAGTCTCAGCACCTGGATACCTACCAGAAGTCCCTCAAGGCATATAACAAACAGGTTGCCCAGTACCATTACCAACGGAGAGAATTTGCCTGACATATCCGCCAGTGAAAGAACAACGCTCATCATGCCTGCGTGTGAGAGGACGAAGCCGCCCACTCTGACAAAGGAAAGGGTGTTTGTGGCATAGCCCAGGAGATACTCAAAGCACTCGAAGAAGTTTGCCGCAATAAAGTCGCCCACGCTTTCGTGGAGGTGGAAGCCCTTGCCCTTTACAAGATCGCCCAGAGGCTCTCTCAGGAACATAACAAAGAGGGGAAGAACGATAAGGCAGATAACGTAAACAGGTCCGCCGACCTTGAAGCCCAGCATTGAGCCCAGGAGCAGTCCCAGCAGCGAGCAGTAGAACACAAGTCCCGCCAGACCGTTGTTGGAAAACAGCGCCCGTTCCAGATCCTTGTCCTTGAAGCCCATTATCATATTCACGATGACCGAGATTATGATGATGGCAATACCGATGCCGATAGCGGCATAAAGCACAGTGTTAATGTTGTGGATAGCCTTGAAGGGCAGGAAGCTTATTCCCAGCGACTCATAAAGGGGATCCATAAGCTCCTCATAGCCGAATACGCTTCCGTATATCGCACCGAAGATCATACTCGATACGCCCAGTCGCTCCATTATGCGGCCCAGGGTCATCTTCTTGGTTTTCCAGAGGATTATTCCCAGTATCAGCACCAGCAGACCCTGACCCACATCACCGAACATTATACCGAACAGCAGCGTGTACGTAATAGCCACGAAGTTTGTGGGGTTGATGTCGTTATATGCGGGAAGTCCGTACAGATCAACGAACATTGAGAAAGGCTCTGCGAACTTGTTGTTTTTGAGCTTTACGGGAGGCTCGATATCGCCGCTTTCCGTGCAGGGCTTTATGATGAGCGAAACGCTCTTTAAGTCCTCGAAATACTTCTTGAACCGCTCTGCATCGGCTGCGGGAACAAAGCCTACGATGTAGAACTTATCTCTTATGAGAAGCACCTTTTCACGAAGCTCAAAGGTGTCGTGCATTGCCTTGAATTTGGAGTAATACTTGCAGAGTTTTTCACGGTTCTCTTCCGCAAAATCCTGTATCTTCTTCCTGCATTCCTCCACATTTTTCTTGTCCAGCTCAATATCGTCCTTGAGCGCCTGTGAAGCCTCGCCCGCATTGCCGTGAACGAAGTCGGGCAGGTGGATACGGTCAAAATACAGCGACTCCAGGATCTTGTCTATCTCCTCGATATCGGAAGCGGGAGCAAAGCAGAAGCCATAGCAGTATTCCTTGTCCCGTCCGTATGCCAGGAAGTAGAAGTTCTTGTCGTTATAATAGGGCAGCTTGTCGTAGCTGTCAACGGGAAGCCGTCCGAAACGCACCTTGATGTGCTGGCAGGCGAATATCTTCTGGAAGTCGATATTCATAGAGCCTACCCCCTCGCCGCCGCTCAGGTGCATTACCTGCTCCAGCGCCATGGTGTGGGAGCTGTACTCCTCCTCCGCCTTTTTCTGTTCCGCACGCAGCTTCTGCAGGTTGTTGCGCATTGTGTGGACTTCGTCCCTTATCTTATCCGCATCGCTGTCATGGATATCGGAGCAGTCGGCCTGATGAGGCTTAATGCCCGTTATGCCGAATATCTCAGACATCATTTTCAGCGTTGACGTGTAGGGATTTTCACGCTTCGGCGCAGCCTTTGACTGGGACGAATGAGCAACTGCGGCATTCTCCATATGGAAGCAGCCGCATGAGCTGATTATCTCCAGCACTGCGTCAAGGTCGCTGTCCACGCCCGCAATATCTGCGAACATCATTTTTTCGATGGATGACATTTTTCTTATACACCGTCCCTTACTTTAAGTAATTAAAAGCTCACTGATCTCCTTTGTGGGAAGATCGTAGCGGATACCCTCGATTATCCTTATAATGTTCTTTACCTCAACCTCAGCAAGGGAGTTAAAGGTAAAGAAGCACTCGGGAGCCGACCTTGCGCTGCTGAAAGCACGCTTGGTCTGCTTGAACCTGAGCCTTGCCAGAGCCGTATCGGGTTCGGCCATATCAATGCCCTGCTCCGCCATTTCTCTGCCGTAATAGCCTGCAGCCAGTGTTTTCAGGAATTCCTGATCGTTCTGGGCGGAGTAAAGCTCGTCCATTTTTCTCTCGGGAATTTTCAGATACACGGGGATCATTCTGGACTTTACCGTTTGCTGATCCGCATTGAAGAAGTGTATCATTCTGTAGGCATTTGCGATGTTGATGGTGTCTATCTGAGTTCCCAGATAGCTTTTCAGGCGTTTTTCCGTCTCACCGCCGAACTTGTGCAGCGATGCCACCAGTCGTCCCGAATAATATGTCCTCAGGCTCAGCTCGCAGGCAGCATAGTCGATGTGACCGTCCGCTAGCTCAGGCTTGTACTTTTTCAGGATATCGTGATAAGGGGTCTTTGCCGTAAGGTCAAGAAGCTCATCATAGCTCTTTACATGAGCCAGGTCCATCAGGTTGAAGGACGTGTATTTGTTCATGTAAATGGGCAGCGTGGTGATGTGGTCGCCCGTGCCTGCGTTAAGGTGAAGGATACATATAAGTATCTCATCTATCTCCGTCTTGATGATGATGTAGTTATAAAACTCATCACCGCCCAGCTTTTCAAAGCCGACTATTCGGAAATAATTCTCCATAAGGCTTCGGCGCAGGATATTTTCCAGGTTTCCTCTGTGGATATTCTCAGTGTCAACGCCGTCCAGCCACCTGCTGAAATAGGTGTTGCGCTTCAGATAATCCGCAGCGTCCGATACGGAGGTGCAGCTCAGCAGCGCCGAATAATCCTCGGGCTTGAGCCTTTTTCCGTAAACGGCGTGCATCTTCGCCACCGTAGCATTAAGATTTCTTCTGCCGCTTGATCTGCCTTCTGTTTTCAACTTGTCTCCCCTCCTTTCCCGTCATGGTGATAACATCATTCGTCGTTTCCCGAGATGACCTTTCTGAAGATCTCCTCCTGCCATGCGGCGGAATTCTTCTCAAAGCTCTTCTTCATTTCGGAAACACGTCTGACTTCTTCCTCTTTAAACTCCCTGATGCGGGCGTCTGCCTTGTCGGCTTCGCTTTTTTCTATCTGCCTTATCTCGTCCTCGGCGCTTTTTTCAGCATCAAGTATCATCTGATTTTTTTCGGTAGTAGCCTTTTTGATAGCGTCCAGCTTGTTTTTTTCAGCCTCCGCCAGCTTGTCGGACGCCTTTTTGTCAATGTCCAGTATGGACTGGATAACGTCGTCCATTGCCATTCTCCTTTCGTATAATTGCAGCTATAATCAAAAGGGGCAATATGCCTGCGCAGATCACATACATATTGCCCCTCTTTGGTCAGCATTTTAGTTTTTAAGACTGTGAAGAGGAGCAGGTATCTGTCCGCCTCTGTTGATGAACTTGGAGGGTGAGAAGGTGTTTACCTTCATAACGGGACCCTTTCCGAAAAGTCCGCCCCAGTCAAGCACATCGCCTTCCTTGCAGCCAATGGCAGGGATAACTCTTACCGCAGTGGTCTTGCAGTTTACCATGCCTATAGCAGCTTCATCAGCGATTATTCCCGAAATAACGTCCGCAGTGGTGTCGCCGGGAATAACTATCATATCAAGTCCTACGGAGCAAACAGCGGTCATAGCCTCCAGCTTTTCGATAAGAAGTGAGCCGCTCTCAGCCGCAGCGATCATTCCTGCGTCCTCGGAAACAGGGATAAATGCGCCCGAAAGTCCGCCTATTCTGGAGCAAGCCATTACGCCGCCCTTCTTAACAGCGTCGTTGAGCATAGCAAGGCAGGCAGTGGTTCCTGCGCAGCCGCACTTCTCCAGACCCATTTCCTCAAGAATGTAAGCAACGCTGTCGCCTACTGCGGGAGTGGGAGCAAGGGAAAGGTCAACGATGCCAAAGGGAACGCCCAGCTTTTCGGAGGCTCTTACGCCTACCAGCTGACCTACTCTTGTGATCTTGTAAGCAGTTTTCTTGATGATATCAGCCAGACCGTTGATATCAGCGTCGGGATACTTTTTCAGTGCCGATCTTACAACACCGGGGCCCGAAACGCCTACGTTTATGATGCAGTCAGGCTCGCCCACGCCGTGGAATGCGCCTGCCATAAAGGGATTGTCGTCAACAGCGTTGCAGAAAACAACGAGCTTTGCCGCACCGAAGCACTGCTGGTCAACAGTAAGCTCGGCAGCCTCTCTTACAATACTGCCCATTATCTTTACTGCGTCCATATTGATACCGGTCTTTGTGGAGCCGATGTTTACGGAAGAGCATACGCAGCTTGTGGAAGCCAGAGCCTCGGGGATAGAGCGGATAAGCCTCTCATCTCCTGCGGAGAAGCCCTTCTGAACAAGTGCGGAATATCCGCCGATAAGGTTAACGCCGCAGGTCTTGGCAGCTCTTTCCATAGTAAGAGCGAACTTAACGGGGCTTGCATTGCACGCCGCCGAAACGATTGCGATAGGCGTTACCGAAATTCTCTTGTTTATGATGGGGATACCGTATTCCTTTTCGATCTCCTCGCCTGCCTTGACAAGATTTGCGGCACAGCGGGTGATCTTATCGTAAACCTTGTCGCACGCCTTGTCGATGTCGCTGTCGATACAGTCCATCAGGGAGATACCCATTGTGATGGTCCTTATATCCAGGCATTCGTCCTGTATCATGCGAATGGTTTCGAGAATGTCATATACATTTATCATAAGTACAAATCTCCCGAAAAGTTATATACTGTGCATGGAATTGAAAATATCCTCATGCATTGTGTGGATCTTAAGACCAAGGCTGTCTCCCAGAGCGGAAAGCTTATCCTGGAGTACGGAGAAATCCCCGCTGAGCTTGGTGATGTCCACCAGCATTATCATTGCGAACATATCCTGCATAACGCTCTGAGTTACCTCAATAACGTTGGCGTTGCTCTCAGCGCAGATGCTGCTTACCTTTGCAAGAATGCCAACGGCGTCTTTGCCGATAACGGTAATAACTGCTTTCATAAAAAAACCATCCTTTCCGTGCAAAGCCGAGCTTCGCAGCGAAATATTCTGTGGGCTATCCCGCAAATACCAAAGCGGCAGTGCCTTTGCGGCGCCTTTAATGTGATAGTATTATATCACAAAAATATTAACAAATAAACATTTTTCTGGTATCTATTGAAAAATCATTTATACTTGGCATAAAAAATGTCACTTTCTTGTTGCTTTTTTCACAGCCTCCACAGCTTTTATGAATCTCAGAACGTCCTCCGATGGATCTTTTCCGTAAAGCAGACCATACGGCATCTCATATTCCCACTCCACAGGGATAGTCACAAGCGAAGGGTGGATATTGCTCCAGCACTCGAGATTCAATAGCAGTCTGCCCGTGCGGACGCATTTGTTATACACTGAAATGTCATAGTAATGATCCGTGTCCTCAATTTTTATCTGCGGATATTTTTCAAGCTCCGCCCGAATGTTGTCATTTATGGGGGAGTCCCCTGCCTTTACCATCATAAGCGTCTCGCCGAACAGGTCGGATATTTTCAGCTTTTTCTTTCCTGCCAGCCTGTGACCCGCAGGAACGGCTATACACTTTTTATATGCGCCAAGCTTCAGCATATTGCATCTTTCCAGCCATTTTGCCGAGTCGCATACGCCAACTATAATGTCAAAATCCGTGCCTATCCGCCCGATAACGGATAAAATGCCGCTGTGCTCATCATCAAAGGGAACAACGGATATCCTAAATTCGGGAAATGAGCCGCTCACTTCGCTCCATAAGTCCATAAATGGCTTGCAGGGGTTGAGCAGTGAGCTTCCCACACGCAGAGTGCAGGAGCTTTCCGCCGCAGCACGGCGAGCCTCCTCCGCAGCCTCACGGGCAAGCTCGGACATTATTTTCCCTTGGCGGTAGATGACCTCCCCCGCCTCGGTGAGCTTTATCCCACGGTAAGTGCGCTCCGCCAGCTTCACACCCAGCTGGTCCTCCAGAGCATTGAACTGCTTCATCACCGCCGCAGGGGTCACGAACAGCTTTTCCGCAGCCTTGTTGAAGCTGCCGCAGTCAGCCGTGCATAAGAATACCGAAAGTCTGCTGCTTATCATGTTAACACCTCAGATCAGCATTTACTTTAAGTTAATGCTATTATAGCTTATTTGTAATTCACTGTCAAGCCAATTTGATACTAATCTTCAATCGCTCTATAGGCAAAGCCGACAGATGAAATAAGACCAGTCAAGGAAAGCGACCGCAGGCGGGCTTGCCGCCCGGCAAGGGAGCTTGACGAAGAATGGGCTTATTTCAGCCGAGGATTTGTCTGTAGGTTGATTGAAGATTAGTATTATATATAATATAGCTAAAGTAAAAAGCAGAACAAGCAAAGGAGGATATTGTATGCCGGCACTTATAGCATATTATTCAAGAGCCGATGAAAACTATTTCGGCGGAACACTCAGATATATCGACAAGGGCAACACCCGGATCGCCGCAGAGATACTGCAAGCTCTCACAGGAGCGGATATTATACGTATCGACACCAAGGTTCCCTACTCCGATGATTATGACGCTGTAGTGGCACAGGGCAAGCGTGAAGTCGAAAAGCACTTCCGCCCCGAAATAAAGCCTTTGGGCGTTGATATTTCGGATCATGACGTTATTGCCGTAGGAACTCCCACATGGTGGTACACCATGGCGCCTGCTGTCCTTACATTTTTGAGCGGCAATGATTTTTCGGGCAAGACCGTTATCCCATTTATGACCAACGCAGGCTGGACAGGAACAGTCATAAAGGATATGACCAAGGAAAGCAAAGCCCAGACCGCATTTGCAAAGGAATTTCTGTTCGATTCCGACGGCGGCAGCAATATGCAGACCTCTCAGGCGGAGCCGGAACAGTGGATAAACGAAGTCAAGAGCCTCGTAAACAAATAAGAAAGGACGATATATATGAATAAGGATTTTGATGCACAGAACATTTTCGGAAAAGGCACACCCAATACAGGCTTTGCACAGTATTTCACAGGTGAGTCATTCCTCAATCCCCTTACAGAGCCGGGCGAGTCAGCCGTATTTCTGGCAAATGTGACCTTTGAGCCGTCTTGCCGCAACAACTGGCATATCCATCACTCCACCAAGGGCGGCGGACAAATACTTATCTGCACCGCAGGCAGCGGCTGGCATGTTGAAGAGGGCAAAGCCCCCAGAAGCCTTGAACCCGGCGATGTAGTCATTATCCCTCCCAATGTAAAGCACTGGCACGGTGCAAAGAAGGACAGCTGGTTCAGTCACATAGCCGTTGAAGTTCCGGGAGAGAACACCTCCAACGAATGGTGCGAACCTGTCACCGACGAAGAATACAATAACCTATAAGCCATAAAAAAGCCGTACAGCCCAATGACTGTACGGCTTTTATCAGTTCCAAGCCTGACCGAAAATAACATTTCTGCCGTGGAGGAAGGTTTTAAGCTCTCTGAATATCTTTCCTGCGTCATGCTTTGCCTCAGCAGAAAGGGGAATAAACTCTGCTATATCGCCGCAGATATTTTTCAGAGCATTGTCAGCCTCCTCAGCACCATCAGCCATAACAGGGAGAATATATATCTGACAGTCGGGGAATTTCTTCTTTATATCGGAAACAAGCTCCTTGTACTCATATGAAAACTCGCCTGCAAGAAAGCCCTCAGCCTTGATATCCTCATCGCCGAAGCAAAGGAATATCTTTGAAGGTTCAAGAGCCTCCGCCTGCTCCATAACAAAATCACGGGCATCGGCAAGCTTTGCGCCCTTTTCGCTGCGGTTATACACCCTTGCGTCAACATCAAAATCCTGCATCAGCTCGTTGATAGGGAAATCATGAGCAAATGTGGAGCCTGCAAAAAGCACCTGATTTTTAACGGCACATTCATTAAGTACGGAGTAATAGTTTTTCATAAAAAGACTTCCTTTCAAGGTTCTGTATTATATTAAGAGCCTGAAAAGACACAATGCGAAAGGATCGGAAAGAAATCTGCGCGCACGACCTCTTCTCTGCTTTTTCTCTTCTCGTAACTCGGGGTAACGCTGTGCACTGCGTATGTCCTTTGTCAGCTCTTATTATACCACATGATAATATAATGTCAAATATGCTATATACAAGATATTCATAACGTCAAAGTTATATCAACTGCGTTTTTCCATAAATTGTTTGTTTATTTCACACACCATATCTCAGGCGCACTGTAAACTTATAGTAAATACCTTACAAAAAAATTTATCGTGACTTCTTTTTTGCAGCCTTCAGCCTGTACATATTGTCGTCAGCCATTCTCGTTACCGCTTCCATGGAGCATATCTCTCCCCCGTTCACCGAGCAGTATCCGCAGCTGCAGTCCACCTTGTATGGCAGTCCGCTGCGGCTGTTGTAATCTGCAAGATAATCCGATACACGGCTGATATATCCCTCTATGCCCGAATCGTCCTCGCCGCAGAGGATAACGCTGAACTCGTCTCCGCCTGTTCTGGTGCATACGCTGTCCGAGGGCATTGCATAAAACAGCGCATTTGCAGTCTGCCTGATGGCATTGTCCCCAGCGGTCGTTTATGGGCTTAAGCCCGTCAATATCCGCACAGATAACTGTGAGCACAAGCTTTTCCTTCCTTGCCCGCTCCACCAGCCTGCCGCCGAATTTCTCCATTCCACGGCGGTTGAAAAGCTCAGTAAGAGGGTCACGGACATTAAGGTTCTCAAGCTCCTTTACAACAAGCTCCAGGTCCTTTTTCATGTAGAAATTGCCCGCATTGTTGTTTATGGCAGTGACCCATGTGCTGAAAAAGTCCCCTGCGCCGCCCATTCTTGTGGGCTCATATGCAAGATATCCCATAAACTTTCCGCTGAAATACAGTGGAGAAAATCCGAAGAACACCGCCTTTTCCCCGTCCGGAAAATCTATGGGCAGAAGCTGCTCGGAGGAAAACTTTGTTCCCACAGGAACATCATGCCCGTATTGGAGCATGGACATCATGCTGTACGCCGAACCCTCGGATTTCATGCTGCCGCTGCCCACAAAGCTTCCGCCGCCCTCCACGCTGGAGCGTATGCACACGAAAAGCCTGTTGAAGCGGAAAAATGCCGCACCGTTTTTAAGCGCCTCATATACCTCTTCCGAGGTCCGGCAGCCCGCAAAAGCCGTGTTCATCTCCCTAAGCTTGGCGGTAAACCCCATAAATGTGTCCTTGGTCTGATATGTTGAGTTGTAGTAGCTTTCTTCCTGAGGCTCTTTCTTCACACAGCCGCAGGACTCAGCCTTTTCAAGCACCGACACCACATCTACCCAGTCGGGGACTTCTTTGCCCTGCCACATACCGCTGAGCATATCAACAGCCTTTTCGCCCGCCTCGGCAAAGCTCCGCCTTACAGTGGTGACAGTGGGCGAATACAGCTCGCAGTCGGCAATGCCGTCAAAGCCTGTTACAATAATATCCTCGGGTATGCTGTAGCCCTGATTTTTCAGCTCGTCCATGCAGAAGATAGCCATGGTGTCGCTGGCGCAAACAATGGCCTGGGGCAGCTCATCTTTTAAAAATTCCCTTGTGCAGTCCACCGCCTTTGTCCAGAACTGACCGTAAGCGATACGCCGCTCCTCCACAGGGATATTATGCTCGGTAAGTACCTTTTTGTAGCCTGCCAGCCTTTCCTCCGTCTGGCGGTTTCCGGGGAAGCCGCCGATGAAGTTTATCCTTGTAAGCCCATGATCCTCCACCAGATGCTTCATCACAAACTCCATAGCGCACTTGTCGCTGAGGGTGATGTTCTTATCAAGCACATGGGTTGGGTCGTTTATGTTGATAACGGGCACATTGTTTTTCTGTGCCAGCCTGTGTACCTTTTCGATAACGCTTTCATCAATGATGGAATCGCCCAGAATGATGATGCCGTCAAGCATATTGTAATTTATAAGGTCAAATACAGCAGTTTCGCCCTTGATGACACTTTCGGGCAGAGTAAGCCCCGAATTAAGGTCAGGCTTTCTGATAAGGCTTGCGAACACAAGCAGATTTATATCAAGCGCCGTACATCTGCGGGCGATACCCTCCGCAATACGTGTCTCATATTCCTTATCATAGCCTGTAACGCACAAAGCGATGGTTTTTCTTTTCATGGATCTCACTCCCATATGTTCATATTGCACAACAGATCCGATATACCTATTATATCATACAGCGGAGAAATTTCAAGTATTTTTTAAATAACACATACAAAAAAGCGGCTCCGCATTGTGCAAAGCCGCTTGATATCAACATTTATTATCGGGATTTGATATAGTTCCCGGAGTTTTCTCCAGCTCTCTGAATATCCTTATGGCAAATGAGCTTATGGTGAAAAGTATGAACACAGGGCCTATGAGAAGTCCCACAAACAACGTTGTGGTGTTCCACATTATCACTGCGACCTCAAACGCCACAAGTATCAGCAGGAGAAGCGAGCGGAGGAAGAATTTCATGCTTATCCTGAACGAGTTTTTCAGGCTGTTGATAATGGAGTTTTCATATCTTGCCAGCAACGGATACACATACAGCAGGGAAAATGCAAAGATATATGCCGCCACGATGCCTATTATCAGGAAGATAAGTGCGCCGCCGTGACCCATATCCGCTTCTGCGCCGTATATCTGAAAGTCAAGATACACTGCCCACACGCATATGAGGGTAATGAACGTCATCGGTATGCCCTGCTTGATATTCGCTTTGAACGCTTTGAGAAAGTCCTTTGCTGCGTGACCCTCGGTATCCTCAGCCATGTGGAGCGTTACGGAACACGCCGCAATGGTGGAAGCGCCGAGAGTAACTATCGGCAGACTGAACACAAGCCACATAACGTTAAGGACGAAAACGTCCGTAAGACGTGCCATGAACCTGTACAGCTTGCTGTCGGGACTGAAAAAACCTGCCATTGAAATTCTCCTTGAAAAACCTTGTTATAATGCAATGCGGGGCGCAATATGCGCTCCGCATTGATAATTTGTCTTATTCCTTATCTTACTGCGTCTTCAAGACCGCATCTGATAGATGCTTCGTTCTCGCACCATGCAAGGCACTCACCGTTGGGGTCGTACTCCTTGCACTTCTGAGTCATCTCGGCAACGATCTTGTCATACTCAGCGTCGTCCTTAGCGTAAACAGCCTGCCATGAGTAGTTTACGACGCACTTAGCTACCTGCTCCCAGATGATCTTGAGCTCATCGCTCTTGCTGGACTCGGTGTAGGAAGTTGCAAGGGAAACCTTGTGGTTGATGCTGTCCATGTATTCCTGAGCATTGTACTTGCCTGTGAAGTCTCTCCAATCCTGGAGTATGCCGTACTGGGTATCGGTGCGTCTGCTCTTCCAGTTCTCGCAGTTGTAGGTCTCGCCGTTGGAGTCAGGGTTGGAAGCGTCCTTTGACCAGGTGGTGTTGTTAGCCTGGAATGTGCCGTCGTTGAAGCTTCCGCCGCCCCATTCATCGGGCATCATAGTACCCTTTCTGTCCTTGTAAGCAGCTTCGCCAAGCTCGGTGAAGCAGGTGTTGCCCTCATCGTCATAGTACCAGCAAAGATCCTTGGGGCCCCACCAGTAGGTCATGTAGCCCTCGGGAGTGCAGAGGTAGTTGATGATAGCCATGCAAAGCTCGGGATACTCGGTGTTAGCGCCGATAGTCCAGATTCTGTTGCCGCCCAGTACGTTCATACCATAGCAGAGAGGAGTTGCATCAGAGGGAACAATGGGATACATTCCGGAGTCAGCCTCAAGGTGAGCCTCAGTGTTGTAAAGAGCGGAGCCTGCGTAGTCGAAGATAGAGTAGAATACGCCGCCTGCCTGAACCTTTTCGCTCATCTCGTTATAGGTCTGGGTCATGGAGTTGGGGTCGATAAGACCTGCCTGATAAAGCTTGTTGAAGAACTTGAGGGCGGTGAGGTAAGGACCGTTCTCCTCAAGAGCGTCATGATATGTGCCGTTCTCAACATCGTAAAGACCGAAGCCCATCTCGTCATAGCCCCAGTAGCAGGTAGCAAATGCCTTGATGTACATTACCATGTTGCCGTCCCAGTCGGGCCAGAGGGACATTGCATAGGTCTCGTTGCCGTTTTCGTCCTTGGGGCATATCTCCTTCATGCTTACAAACAGGTTGTAGAGATCGTCCATATTGTTAAGCTCGGGATAGCCCAGCTGCTTGTAAAGATCCCAGCGAAGGTCCATGGTGTAGAAGAATGCTTCATGATCCTCGGGAGAAGTTGCAACGTTGTGGCCGAAGCCGAAAAGCTTGTTGCCTGCGCCGAAGGAATCGTTGAACTGCATATTGTTCTCGATAGCGTAGGGCATATTCTCCTTGATGTAGGAGCCGTAGTCGGTGAGGATATCGTCCTCGTTCCAGTCAAAGAGGAGACCTTCCTTTGCAGCTCTCTGGTAGTTATCGCCGTTGGAACCGAAGATAACGATGTCTCCCAGGTTGCCTGATTCCATTCTGGTATCGAACATACCGTCGGACTCGGGGATAATGGTCATCTCAACATTGAATTCACGCTTCATTACCTCGGCAAACCAGCCTGTGAGCTTGCCTGAGTAGTTTGCCAGCTGGCTGTAAACGGTGAGCTGGATAGTTTCATCTCCGTACAGGTCGGAGAGACTGCTTCCGCCCTCGGAGGTGTCGGAAGAGGTATCTGCACTGTCATCAGAGCTGTCAGCGGCATCTGTGTCAGCGCCGTCAGCAGCAGCCGATGTTGCATCGGGCATTTCGGGTGTGGTCGCACCGCCGCAGGCTGTAAGGGAGCCTGCCATTGCAAGAGCAAGAACTCCTGCCAGGAATTTTTTCATTTTCATTTTGGGAGATCGATCCTTTCTGAATAAATTTTTTATTGAAACTGATTATGCTTGCTGTTAACCCTTTACTGCGCCAAGCATAAGGCCCTTTTCAAAGTATCTCTGCATAAAGGGATATACGCACAGGATAGGAATGATAGTTACCATGGAAATGGTGTACTGCAATATCTTTGTGTTAAAGGAGCTTGCCAGTGCCGAAGCATCTGAGCTGCTGGTTCCCGAAGCAACGATAGCACCCAGGTTGGAGCTTTGGTTCAGGTAGATATACAGTCTGTGCTGGAGTGTGTAAAGGTCGGGAGAGTTGGCGTTCAGGATAAGTGAATCCTGGAAGGAGTTCCAGTGACCTACTGCGCCGAAAATGGCAATGGTAGCAAGTATGGGCTTGCTGAGGGGCCATATTATCTTTCGGTAAATGGTCCAGTAGCTTGCGCCGTCCATAAATGCGCTCTCCTCTATCTCTGCGGGTATGGACTCGATGTATGTCTTAACCAGAATGATGTTGTAGGGTGATACGATACCGGGGATAATGTAAGCCGCAAATGTATCGGTAAGACCCAGCATCGACATATTCAGGTACCAGGGGATAAGTCCTGCATTGAAGTACATGGTCACCACAAGGAAGCGGTACCAGAACTGCCTGTGCCACATTTCCTTTTTAGTAACAAGGTAGCCTGCCAGTGAGGATACGAATACCATCAGCGCAGTACCGATAACGGTTCTGAGAACTGTTACCAAAACTGATTTCCACAGGTCGCCTACAGCGCCCATGGAGATGTAGTTCTGAATGGTAAGCTCCTTGGGGATAAGGGTGATTGCACCTCTGGTTACAAGCTCGGGGTTGGAGATGGTGTTGATGAAAATGTAGTAAAAGGGGAAAATGCAGCTCAGTGTGAACAGTCCGAAGAACAGATAGTTCAGAATGTTGAAAACAATGTCGCCTGCGGTGAGCTTGATGTGTGAGTGCTCGCCCACCTCACGTATCTCCTTGCTGTCCTTGGGGGAGCTGCTGTTAACAGCGGTATTTTCTGCCATGTCGTTCCCTCCTTTACACAATGCTCTCGCCACGGATAAGCTTTGAAACTCCGTTTGCGGCGAAGAGAAGTATTACGCTGATGATGGACTTGACCATACCGATTACCGTTGACAGAGGGATAAGTCCCTTGCCGATACCAAGGTTATAAACGTAAAGGTCAAGGACCTGTATCTTTTCCCAGTTCATTGCGTTGGAGAATACCATGTACTGCTCCATGCCGTTGGAAAGGATATTTGCAATGGACATAAGCAGAAGAACGCAGAATGTGGGGATAAGCTCGGGGATAGTAATGTACCACATCTTTGCAAAGCGGCCTGCGCCGTCAACAGTTGCAGCCTCATAAAGTCCCTGGTCAATGCCCGAGATAGCGGCGATGTAGATTATGGCACTCCAGCCCGTACCCTTCCAGATGCCCCATGCAAGCATTTTCAGCCACATATGGCTTGAGGACATAAGGTAGTTTGTGGTAACAAGCTGATCCGAGCCTGAAACGCTGTTTATCATTGTGTTGATAAAGCCGTCGGTGGAGAAGATAGCCAGTGCGATAGCATATACGATTACCCAGCTGATGAAGTTGGGAATGGTGGTAAAGGTCTGGACAAGTCTTCTGAAACGGTTGTTCTTAATCTCGGAAAGAAACACTGCGAAAACCATAGGCACCCAGCTGGTGGCAATTCCGAGACCGCTCATTGCAAGGGTATTTTTCAGCACGTTCACGATATCGGTACGTGTAGCGCTGTTCTGGAAAAGTGAGGTGAACCACTTGAAGCCCACGAACTTATCCATGGTCAGGTCCTCACCTGCATTGTAGTTGAAGAATGCGTATCTCCAGCCGTAGAGAGGGAGGTAGCTGAATACGAATGCCAGTGCGATGATGGGGAGCATCATAAGGAAAAGCCTGAACTTAGGCTCCATATCATAGTGCTCGCCCTTTTCCGCAGCGGGAACAAGGAACAGGTTAACTGCAGAGCATACGACAAGTGCGATTCCCAGACCCATGAAGATGTAGTTATTGTAGGGGAACATGGGCAGCACTCTGTCAAGCTTGTTGGCGCTTATTGCCTGATCGGCGATCTGATTGTAGAGGTTCTTGAACTGGAAAACAGCTCCAAGCTCCAGGATACCTGCCGCAATGGTGACAAATGCGCCTGTTCTCTTGAGCTTTCTGTTTCCGAGGGACATACAGCCGCCTGCTGCCGCAAGCACCGCAGCCACAATGACTATCATTGCGCAGACATTAAGTGCATGGAATGTGGATTCCTGCACCCAGCCCTGTCTGAACGCACGGCCGAAGTTTGCAACTATTGACTTATAGGATATACCGCAGGAGAACAGTGAAAGATTCTTGTTTATCATTCCGCTGAGGCGTGCAGGGTTGAACGAGGGGAAAAACAGTGCGATTATGTTAATAACAACGGCGCATCGCAGTATCCAGTATATTTTGTCTGAGATCTTTTCTGCCAGCGTCTTTGGAGCTTCTTTTTTCTTTGGGTGAACGGGAATGTCATGAGTTTCGGCGCTGACGATGGTATCAGTTGTGCCGTCCGCCATTTGTTTATCAGTCCTTTCCTTTAATTTAACGCTCAAAAACATACTGCCGCACCTGCGGAGCGGCAGTATGTTTTCGTTAATTCCGCAGGTTCTTTATCAGGACTGCTTCTTCTTGATAACTACGAATACAACTGCACCGATAACTACAACTGCTACGATAACAATTACGATAACGACTGCGCTGCTGCCGCCGGACTCAGCGGGAGCCTCTGCCTGAACAGCCTCGGTCTCGGCAGCTGTTGTTTCCTCAGCAGTGGTCTCTGCCTCGGTCTCGGCTTCTGTTTCAGTCTCGGTCTCAGCTTCGGTAACTGCCTCAGTCTCCTCGGGAGCTGCTGCATCGGGGTTGTCATAGTTAAAGCCGGAAACTGTGAACTGGAGCTCGATGGAATCTGTAGGCATTACATAACCGAACATTCCCTCAGCACCGCCCAGCTCGTCATTCCAGATGTTGATAGCAAGCCACTTCATGTAGGATACAGCATCGGGATCCATGAAAGCTTCGTCAAAGGTGTACTTGGTCTGACCGTCAAGGATTACCTTGAAGTCAGTGATCTTTACCTGATCGTTGAGGGGGATATCAGTGGAAACGAAGAGAAGATTGAAGGCCTCGTCATCGCCGAAATCAAAGTCTGTAACGGAAACTGAGTAAGTGCCGTTGCCCTTTATCTTGGCATCGGTGAACTTGCCGCCCTTGTTGAGAGCTGTGGGACCGTCCCAGCCTGTGAGCTGATCGAACCATACAGTTCCGTCATCGGCAGTTACGCCGTAGCCGTAGGTAGCGTCGTCATATGCGTTTCTGAAGGTGTAGCTTGCGGACTGTACGCCGATATATGCGTCATACTCGCCGTTGGGGTCGAAAGCGCCGTCGGAAACAGCTTCCTCAGCAGTGTCCTCAGCCTTGTCATAGTTGAAGCCTGAAACTGTGAACTGAAGCTCAATGGAATCGGAGGGCATTACATAGCCGAACATTCCGTCGGAGCCGCCCAGCTCGTCATTCCAGATGTTGATTGCGAGCCACTTCATATACTCAGCAGCATCGGGATCCATGAAAGCGTCATCAAATGTGTACTTTGTCTGACCGTCCATGATTACCTTAACGTCAGTGATCTTGATCTGATCGTTGAGAGGGATATCGGTGGAAACGAACAGCAGATTAAGGGACTCGTCATCGCCGAAATCGAAATCGTTTACAGACACAGAATAAGTACCGTTTCCGGCTATCTCGGCATCAGTAAAATTGCCGCCCTTGTTGAGAGCTGTGGGGCCGTCCCAGCCTGTGAGCTGATCGAACCATACAGTTCCGTCATCGGCAGTTACGCCGTAGCCGTAGGTCGCATCATCATATGCGTTTCTGAAAGTGTAGCTTGCGGACTGCACGCCGATATATGCGTGATATGTGCCGTCAAGGTCAACCTCTGCCGCAGAAACGGGCAGTGCTGCAAAAGCTGTCATATTGACAGCAGCCAGTGCCGCAGCCGTTAAGGCTCCGATGAGTTTTGATTTCTTCATAATAACCTTCCTTTCCGGGCTTTGCTGACAAAACCCTCTGAACAGCGCTCTCCTTAAAGCAGCTGCCCCTGTCCGTAATGTTATCGTTTACGGACGTAATTTCTCCCATAATTTTCCCATTCTCATGTGGTTATACACAAAAGAGAATATATTGGTACTTTTAATTTTAATACAAAATGACAATAGTGTCAATTACTATTTTACACAAATAAAATCAAGCGGTTATGTAAACCTGCACAATAATATTCGTCAAATAAAATCATTTTATACAAAATAAAAAAAAGCCTCCCGAAACGGAAGGCTTTTATACTAATCTTTAATCGTTCTATAGACAAAGCCAACAGATGAAATAAGACCAGTCTGGGAAAGCGACTGCAGGCGGGCTTGTCGCCCGGCAAGGGAGCTTGACGAAGAATGGGCTTATACTAAGCACCAATTAAAAACTATACAAAAAATTGAGCATAATCTTGCGTATATGGATTATGCGATGATTTTTTGTCTATAGTTTTATTGGTGATTAGTATTATTTCAGCCGAGGATTTGTCTATAGGTTGATTGAGGATCAGTATTAAATATACTTATCATTCCCTGAACTCAGCGGGAGTTATGAGCTTATGCCACATTTCATCTGCTGCGGATACACATTCACGGTATTTCTGCGGCAGTATGGAAGGCGGTATGCCTAGAGCTGCGGCAAATTCCGCTGCAATCTTCATATCGGCTTTTTCATATGCGCATATCATCTTGTAAAGCATTCCCGCTCTGCCCTGACCCGAAATAAGGGAGGCGCACACAGTATCGGGCATTACCTCAGCCAACGGCTTGTGAAGAAGTCTGCCGAGCATTGAGACCGTTCCCATCGAAAATGCTTCTGACGATGTTATCGGCATACTGTCTGCAAATCCCGCCAGCTCCGAGCAGAGCATTCCCCTGAGAAGTGCGAATTTTATCAGCTCGCCGGGCATGGAACCATCCTCAGCCTTGAAGCCAATGATATAAACGTATTTTCTCAGATTTTCCTCGCCCAGCTTTGCCGCTGCCTTGTCAGTGCCAACGGTGCGCACGTCGGAGGCAAAGTAAAGCGAATTTGCCAGAGCCTGTACCGCTTCCGATATCTCGGGATATCTGCCTATGATATTTGTAATGCTGACAATATCCGACCTGCCGCTGTAAAGCTCATTGAAAAGCTCGTTAAAGCCTTCACGCATGATGCCCTTTCTGCGCACAGCCGTAGGTATCTTGCCATATATGTACATTCCCTGATAATATGTGCAGCCGCAGAGCTTTGCCTTGGCATATGCCTCAGCGCATTCTATATTGTATGCGATTATTTTTTTGTTGAAGGTTCGTGCCATTCGCAGGATATTTTCCAGCTCGGGAGATGTAAAATCCCTGAAATCCACCTTGATGTAGTCAAAGCTGTCCATAATGCCGAAATAACCCGAATCAACCTTAAAGCCGATGACAGCTATCTTATACCCTGCCTGGCGGTACTTCCTGATAAGATTGTGAGCGGAGCGGTCGTTGATGAGTGAGCCGTCTATCTGTATCACAAGCTTGTCTTTTCCGAAGCGTGCGGGGATATTTGCGGTCAGCATACTGCGGGTAAAGGTGATGTAGGCAGTCCTGCCGTCGGTGAATTTATTCAAGTTCAGCCGTGATATATTATCAGCGGCGGCGCTTTCGTAAAGCTCGTTCCTTTCTGCATTGGCTTTGGGATCGGCAAGTATTATCTCACAGCCCACGGTGTGCTGGAGCTTATCGGTAATAATTTGTCTGGCGATAAACGGGTCCATATGCGCTGCTCCTTAACGGATATAAATTTTACACATATTATACCACTTTGAGTCCAAAACTTCAACAGCAGAATGGTAGTATTTTGATGTGATTTTTGTGCAGTATCACTATTATATCAAGCGCTCGTTTTCCTTGACTATACGCTTTATTCTGTAAATGCACTTCTTTCCCCTGTTCCTGCGGAAGCGGCGCTTATCCTCGTCTGTTATGGGCTGGGGAACGGATATGGATATATCCGTAACGATACCCGTGTCGGATACTCCCGCTCCGCTGCCGATATCCTCCGCCGTGTCCTTATATGTGACCAGTGCAAAGCTGCCCAGCTTATTTGTACGGAATGAAAATGTATTTTCATCTGTCTCGCCCTCGATGACGGTGAGGGTACCGTTATCCTCAAGGCGGACGCCTCTCAGCTCGTCAATGCGGCCGAGCATTTCCTCGGGCACGGGCAAAGTAACATCAGCGGAATACCCCTCTGATATCTGCAGCTTTTCCCTTGTATCGTTCCTGTAAAGCTGTATTTTTACGGGGGATATGCACAGCTCGTCGGAATTTATGCCGTAGCTTTCAAAGGCAGCTTTTATATCGCTTTCCATTTGGTCGGAGCTTGTAAATCTTGCGGTAACATCTGTTCTGAGCGAGCGGATATTCAGCGTAAGTCCGTAGGAAGCCTCATTTTCCGCCAGACCCTCCAGTGTAACTCTTGCGGCAATATCCTCGGGGGACATGGCAACAGGCTCCATGGTGTTCATCTGCTCCGTGACAACGGAAGTCTCCGACTGAACAAGTGCGGCGGCATATGATGTGGGAACGGTCATAAAAACAAATGCAGAGGCTGTGGCAAATGCGATGACCCGCCTTGAAAACGGCTTTTCATCTGCTTTCAGCTTCTCTGCTGCGTAAACGGCAGAATAAACTCCGAAGCAGAATGGCTTTGCCCACTTATGGCGTGCGGCAAAAGCCACAGCTTTGTATGCTGTTTTTTCGGAAAGCATCATCATAGCCGTTCTTCCTTCTGATAAAAATAGATATTATAATTATATCCCATATAAAAAAATCTGTCAAGACCTCATAAAAGGTCTTGACAGATCAACATTTTTATACTTTTGCTTACGGAAAATCATTCCATTGTTACATAAACAGTTGCTGCGCCTGTTACGGTGAATGTGCTGCTTACAGTGTATTCAACGCCGTCAACAGTGAATTTCCACACATGGGAGTCGTTTTGCAGCGCTTCGATGGTCGAGAACGGTGCGCCTGTGGTTCCTATGAGCATCTCGGAAGAAAAGATAAATTCTTCGCCTATGCGGACATCTTCTGTCCTGTAAAGGGTGCCGCCGTAATAAAATTCCAGCGTTACAAGGTCGCCCTTTTCGGTTATGGTCATATCTCCTGTGCAGACCGTATCGCTTGAAATCTCATTGCCGCTTTCGTCTATCCAGCTGTATCCCTCGGCAGGAGTAAGTCCGCCTGATGTCAGCGAGCCATAAATGCTTGCGCCCTCGCCTACCCTTATGGTGCCCGTTGTGCCGTCGGCACGGGTATAGGTGACGGTATGGAAGATGACCTCGCTCTTGGGCATTTCGATGATATTCATATCCGAGTTTACCTGAGTTGCCGATGTGACTTCCGTAGGAACATCGCCCTCATAATATGCCCACACGTTGTTTGTCGGGTCGGAAAGCTGTGGGAGCTGAGGCAGGTCGCCTATGGTTTTGCCCGTCGGGAATCGTTTGGTGACTGTTGTGTCGTCGGCGCTTTTGAATGTCACGAGATAGTTATAGGTGTATATAGCATCAACATTATATGCGGCATCATTTTCGGTAAATGTAACAGCATCTCCATAGTAGTCATAAGCAAATCCGCTGTAGCTTGCAGGAAGGATAGTTCCCAAATATCCGGGCTGAACTTCCGAAATAGTCTCGGCAGTCAAATTTGTCAGCAGATAGAAGCTGCCGCCTGCGGTGTAGCCATTGATATCATCGCCGATGTAATAGGTTATCTGCTGCTTTTCGACTGCCTGAACCTCGTAACCGCTGTCAATATCCTTAGTTACAACATGGCTGTCGTTTACCTTTACCATACCGCTGTTTGACGATGCAGTCCATGCGTTGTAGCGGGTGAGCCATACGTATTTAAGGTCAAGCTCATTGCCCACATCGGGATCGTCCAGAACGTCAAGGAGCTTTTCGCCGTTGTCTGCATAGGTCTCGGAATAAGTGCTGTACTTATCCATGTAGTTTACGGTAAATTCCTTCTGAACATATTCTGCGGTAACGGTGATATCGTCTGTTACTGCGGCAGTATCGGAAAGGGGTGAACCGTCAACTGTCCATGCTGCGTGGTAGCCTTTCTTTTCGGGGATAGTGGGGAGAATGTCACTGAGAAGAGTGCCGTACTTGGCGGTCTTTGTGTCTCGCTCAGTTCCGACGATTATGGTAACGGTGTAGGTCTTGGGAGTGTATTTTGCTGTAACGGTCATATTGCCCGTAACCTTTGCTGTGGAAGATATTGCCGCACCGTTTATTGTCCATATGCCGTCATGGCCTGTTTTAGCAGGTACAGCGGGGAGAACATCGGAAAGGGAATCACCGTACTTTGCGGTCATTGTGGTTGTGGTTCCCTCAACGTTCATTGTAATGGTATATTCCTTTGCGGTGTAGGAAGCATATACGGACATATCAGATGTAACCACAGTGGCTGCTGTGAACCGAGTGTTCTTGCCCGATACCAGCCATACGCCTGTGTAGCCTGTTTTTGCAGGCACCTGCGGGAAGTTTGAAACTGTATCGCCCGACTCAACGTCACGGGTGTAAAGGACTGTGCCATTGTCGGAAAGGAATGTTACAGTAAATACCTCAGGCTCCTTATCGGTGACTGCGGTGGTAGTTGTGGTGGGATTTGTGGTAACATAAGGTCTTGTGGTTGCCGAAGTCTGAGAGGCTGTGCCTGTGGGACGTGTTGTTACCAGAGGAGAAAATCCCGAACCTGTGGGGTCTGTGGGAGCGGTAACGTTGGGATCTGTCACATAAGGAGAGGTCTGTGTACCCTGACCTGTGGTGCGGGGCGAGGTTTCTCTTCTGCTTGTTCCCGATGTATCGGAATTTGCGGGAGCGGTCACTCCTGTGCCCGATACAAAGTTTGAAGCGCTTGTACCCGAGGCATTTGTTCCCGTTCCGTTTGCTCCGTTTGAAGAATCGCCTGTACCGAATGTGCTTTCAGCTGCCGATGCCTGAGCGGGAACTTCCGCCGAAGTGGCTGTTGTGCCTGCTGTGGTGCTTTCGGTAAATGCCGGAGCAGTGTAGTTGTCGGAATTTATAGGCTCAGGCTCCCTTGGAGCTGTAGATGCTGAAGTCTGTGCAGGCTTTGCAGTCTGAGCGGGAGCAGCTGTCTGGGCTGCACTTGTGCCCGAGCCGCCTGCCATTTCCTTAAAGGAGGTGGCAGCAGTAGTTTCGTCATTTTCTGTCTCTGCGCCTGTGAGCTTTTCGATTATAGCGTCCTTTATCTGGAAAAGTCCGCTGTTGTTGGAGCTTACCACACGCTCCTTGATGGAAGCGGCAAGGAAATCGTATTCCGAGTCAAATACAGCTTCGGAGATATCCACCTTTCTGTAGCCGCCCTCAGCCTCGGGATCACGGATAACGAAATATGAGTGACCGTCAATATCGGGAGAGTTGTGGGTATTCTCGTTCGGCTCGGTTATGATAAGCACGCTTTTGCCCTCGCCTACCATTACCTCTTCCCCGGGAGTGCCGTCCTCGCTTATCAGGCGGACAGCCACCTTGCCATGGAATGTATCAAGCTCGATTATATATCTGTCGCCGTCCTTGGTGACGGTAACGCTGTAGCTGGTTCCTCTTACTGCCATGGTCGCCTTGGGGGCGTTTACATCATAGGAGGAATTTCCCGACAGAGCGGAGGTTATCTCGTTAAGTATTGCGCCCTCTCTGAGATTAAGGGTAGTTCTGCTGTCCTTCTCATTGCCTGCGGCAACAAGCTCCAGCACTGTTCCCGCATCAAGGAGCACATATTTATCGCTGTCAAGGGAAATGCGCATATTGCTGTTGTCATCTACCGAAACAACGTCGCCGCTTTCCAGGTTCATTCCCACATAAGCGTCAAGGTCGCCTGCGCTTTCTCTCGTTACCGATGCAGTACCCATAAGCTCGAATACTTTAAGCACTCTGTATGAGTCCTGCCTTGTGAGAAGCACACCTGCAACAATGCCCGCAGCAACAACTGCCGCCGCAACGGCTGTAATTATCACTTTGGCTTTAGATGTAAGTGTTTTCATATGATCACCTCGTTAATTAAATATCAGCTTACCGCAAAATAAAAAAGGTACGCAGGCAAGCCGCAAAACAGGAATTCCTGCAAATGCAGCCCGACCGCCGTACCTTGAAAATTCATAGCTTAGGCTCGTGCTTTGCGCCACCGATTTTCATCGGTTTTGCCTTTTATTTGCTTATGTGAATTATAACATATTATTTACATAAAATCAAGTGGGTTTGCCAAAATTGTTCAAAAAACTCACTTTTAACCAATTCTTAACGCAAATATTGTGCAGCATGCCTGTATCACAGCACTCCAAGCTTTTTCAAGTATTCGGCGGAACGCCTTTGTGTCTCGGGATATGAGGTCTCGATAAGCACGGTCTTATCGGAAAAATACTTAAAATAGTATTCTTTGAACCTTTGCCAGTCTATCTTGCCGTCGCCCACTGCAAGGTGCAGGTCGCTTTCAAGGTCATTGTCATTTATGTGCAGGTGCTTTACGTATGGAGCAAGCTCCGTTACCCACTGCCCTATATCGCATCTGCCAAAAACGCTGGCGTGGGCATAGTCAAAGCATACGCTGAAATTTTTGTGATGGCAGAGGCTTTTGGCAAGGACGGCAAGCATTTTCGGGGAACTGTCGCACATATTTTCAAGATAGATGTTCAGCTGCGGGTACATGGGAAGTATCTCGTTCCAGAACTCCTCGTTATACCTGTGCCAGCTGTTCACATAAGCATCGGCTATAAAATAGGGGTTGTGGTTTGTGTGAAACACCACGCCTCTTGCGCCTATCTTCAAAGCGGTTTCAAGGCTCTGGATAATGCGCTTTCGGGATATCTCCCTGATGTATTTATCCTCGCTGAACACCAGCACGTCAAAAAAGTCGCCGTGGGAAGTGCAGTAGTCGGGAAGCCCCGCCGCTTTGTATTTTTCGATGATGCTTTCCGTAAGCTCAGTATCATCAAGCACCTTGGGCGAGTAAAAGTCGTTGAACTCAAAGCCGAAGCCGTATTCATGGGCAAGGGCAAGGCTCTCGTCCAGTTTGTCTATCCGTGGGATTATCATAAATCTGCTCATTGTGCGGACATTCCTTTCTGCTTGTCGGTCTTGATCTCACCTGTTATGCCTGTCAGCGAATATACGAACACGCCCTTTGATTTGCCCTTCAAGGGTATCTCGCCGATAGGCTCTGCGGTTATCCTGTCCTTTACCTCGTCATATACCGCCTGACTGATAAGCACCTGACCACGCTTGGCGTTTGATTCCAGACGGGCGGCGGTGTTTACGGTGTCGCCGATGGCGGTGTAGTCCATACGGAAATCGCAGCCGATATTGCCCACAACGGCGTTTCCGCAGTTGACGCCCACGCCGAAGCTTACGGATTTGCCGTACTTTTCCATAAATGTGCTTTCTATGGCATTTCCTCCGCTGACGATATCCCATGCGGTCTTTACGGCACGGAAGATATAGTCGTCAAGGTCAAAAGGAGCGTTGAACACTGCCATGGTGGCATCGCCGATGAACTTATCCAGCGTGCCGCCGTTGGCAAAAATTGAATTTGTGGTAAGGTTAAGGTAGCTGTTCAGGATATCCACCACCTGCTCAGGCTCAAGGCTTTCTGACATGGGTGTGAAGCCTCTGATATCAACGAAAAGCACTGCGATGTGCCTGTTTTCTCCGCCCAGCTTTATGTGGTATGAGCCTGACTTTGCTATCTCCTCAACCACCTGCGGAGCAACGTATTTCTTAAATGCGGCGGTTATCTTGCGCTTTTCAATGGCTTCCTCCGCATATTTTCTGCCAAGATTTACAAGGTAGCATATTACCATGAACAAAGGTGCATAAAGTATGGGTATGGTAAGGCCCGAACCGTTCAGCATAACTCCAGCTGCGATATAGGCGGCCGTCATTACTATTATGATAGGTGTGGATATTTTCACCTTTGAATACTTTGAGATAAGATATGCCAGCACCGCCGCTGCTGCCGCTGCCAGTGCGGATAATACACGGTTTGCGGGAACGGGGCATTTGCCGTCCAGAAGGCCTTGTATGATATTTGCGTGTATCTCCACTCCGAACATCTGGTCGGAGCTGTTGGGTACGGAGAACTGATCCTGAAGTCCCGAAGCATATGCTCCCACAAGAACTATGCAGTCGGTGAATATGCGTGGGTCAACGCTTCCGTCAAGTAGAGAGGACATGGAGATATGCTCATAATCTCCCGGGCGGCCTGCATAGCTTATCCACATTCTGCCGTTATCGTCAAGTGTGGGGGTGTTTGCCGCAGTGCCTGTGTTTTTGCAATAAAGATAGTAGGTCTCCGCCGCAAGGCTGCCGAAGCTCTCATCGCCGTACAGCTCGGGAGCGGACACGGTAAGGAATGCGGAGCGGACTATTCCGTCATCGTCAGGGGAAGCGTTCACAAAGCCTGTGATGCAGTCAGCCGCCGCAATGGGCTGCTCTATCTGCTCGATATGGAAGCGGTCGATGTAGGGCTTGCCGTTTTCGTCCGTCTTGTATGCGCTGGTGTAGCTTATGTATGAGCCTGCCACCACACGTCCGCTGTTACGGCAGGCTTCCGAAAGAGCCTTGTCGCCCTGGCTGTCCATATCGCCGAATACCATGATATCCATTGCCACCGCAGCGGGATATTCCCCCAGAGTGTTGATGATATCCGCATAAACGCCCCTTGACCATGTGCCGAAAGGACCGTATTCACGGAGAGCTTCATCATCAATGGCGATTATCTTTATTTTATTGTTTATGCCCCTGGGGGTCTGGTACAGCTTGTCTCTCAGCAGGCTGTCAAAGGAATAGAACACATCGTAAAATGAGGTGACGAACACCAGAGCGAAAACTACTGCAGCTTCAATGACTGCCGATACCTTGCTGTGGTTCTTCAAAGTATGCCACCCTTTCTTCTGATAGATAATATTTAATAATATTATAACACGTTAAATGCAATTTGTCACTATATTTCAAAAAAAATCGCCAAAAAAATATTTTTCTATTTACAAGCTGTTTTGAATGTGTTATAATAACATAAAAATCAGATATTGGAAGTGATAATATGGATAACGTAAACGAAGCTGTATCTTCGGATAAGCTGCTGGAGCAGATCTTTTCCATCACACAGAGCCTTTACACCGAGATGTCCCACCCCGATGACGACGCTTCAAATGACCATTCCGCTATTTTCCGCCTGCTGACGGATCTGGGCAGAACTCTCGTCAATGCCGACAGAGCAAGCTTCTGGAAATGGGATAAGCGTTCCCATGAGTTATGGACAACTGCCGCTGTGGGTACGGGCAGGATAACCATTCCCGAGGGCACAGGCCTTGTGGGCAAGGCTCTCGCAGAAAAGCGCACTATAGTGACCAACGACCCTTACAATCACCCTGATTTCAACTCAGATGTTGATAAGAAAACAGGATATGTTACAAAATCCATACTGGTAATGCCTATCTCCGACTGCAAGGGAGAGTTCATCGGCGCATATCAGGCTATAAACAAGCTGGATAATGACGGCAAGTTCGATGTTCAGGCAGATACAAAGCGTCTTTCACTGGCGGCATTCATCTGCGGCATTACTCTTGAATCGGAAACGTTCCTTGACGATTCCCAGCACGACAAGCTCACCGAGCTTAAAAACCGTATGGGCTTCTATAATGACTATAACAAGAATTATGTGAAGATACTTACCGACCAGGAAGCCGTAAGATGCGTTTCCCTTTTCATCTGCGACATAGATTTCTTTAAGAAAGTAAACGATACATACGGTCATAACGCAGGCGATGAGGTTCTGCGCCATGTGGCAGGCTATCTCAGAAGGAACGTGCGCATATGCGACGGCGTTTACCGCTGGGGCGGCGAGGAGTTCATCGTTATACTGCCCGATACAGGAGACGAAGAGGCGGCAGAGGCTGCCGAGAGGGTGCGTCAGGCAATAATGGGTTCTGTCTGTCACTTTGAGGGCATGGACATAAAGGTGACCATGAGCTTCGGCGTAACTCAGCTTGACCCCATGAAGTCCATTGAGGACAATATCAAGACCGCTGACGAAAAGCTGTATAAGGCAAAGGAAAGCGGAAGAAATACTGTTATTCTTTAATAGTATCATAAGATATTTGAAAGGACTGCTGCAATCGTGGCAGTCTTTTTTTATTTGCAGTGGTACAAATAAAAAAATCAGCACAAATAAGCACAAAGGAAAAGGTTTTAGGAAGTCCACATGAGGGCAGAGCCATCCGGTCGTCGCAGCCGCAGGCACGGGCAAACTATAATTCTGTTTTACCGATCCCACAAAACGCCTTCTTCCAATGTAATATTATTATGATTTTCCTGTGAAAAAGATTAAAATTTAATAAAATCATTGATTTTAGCATAAAACTATGATAATATAGTATTAAGGCAAAAGTCAGCCGACATAAACACCGGTACCGACAACGAAAGGAGTGAGCAGAGTAATGTACATCTTATGGATCATCGTGCTGATAACAGCAGTTCTGGCGGAAGCTGCAACCTGTGCCTTGATCTCAGTATGGTTCGCACTGGGTGCACTGGCAGCCCTGATCGCAGTTGTCCTCGGAGCAGGCTTCGCAGTACAGCTGGCGGTATTCCTTGCCGTTTCTGTTATCACGCTGGCGGTCACAAGGCCTGTTGTTAAAAAGATCATGCCCAAAAACACACCCACAAACGGCGAGCTTGACATCGGCAAAAAAGCAATAGTCATCGAAAAGATAGACCCCGAAGCAGGTACGGGCAGAGTACGCATCGAGGGCGTTGACTGGGGCGCAAGGACTGCCGACAGCTCAGTGATCGAAAAGGGCGAGACCGTGGTGGTAAAAGCCAAGGGCGCCGCATTCGTCACAGTCGCAAAAGAATAACCTAAACCAAAAGGAGAGCAGATATGGAATATTTAATTGCCATAATAATTTTTATCGTTGTAGTTATCATCATCTCGGGAATAAAGATTGTTCCCCAGGCTCAGGTGTACGTGGTTGAGCGTCTGGGCGCATTCTCGGGAGCACTTCACACAGGTCCCCACTACGTTATCCCCATCATCGACAAGGTGGTAAAGAAGGTCTCCATCAAGGAGCAGGTAGTTGACTTCAAGCCTCAGCCCGTTATCACCAAGGATAACGTTACAATGCAGATTGACACCGTCGTATTCTTCACCGTTACCGACGCAAAGCTTTACACCTACGGCGTTGAAAGACCTCTTTCCGCTATCGAGAACCTTTCCGCAACCACACTCCGTAACATCATCGGCGAGATGGAGCTTGATGCTACACTCACCTCCAGAGATGTTATCAACACCAAGATAACCGCTATCCTCGACCAGGCTACCGACCGCTGGGGCATCAAGGTAAACAGAGTAGAGCTGAAGAATATCCTTCCTCCCCGTGAGATACAGGACGCAATGGAGAAGCAGATGAAGGCAGAGCGTGAGCGCCGTGAGAAGATCCTCCAGGCAGAGGGTGAAAAGAAGTCTCAGGTGCTTGTTGCAGAGGGTGAAAAGGAGTCCAAGATACTCCGTGCAGAGGCTGAAAAGCAGGCAGCTATCCTCCAGGCAGAGGCTCAGAAGCAGGCTATGATACTCCGTGCAGACGCTGTAAGACAGCAGAAGATACTCGAAGCAGAGGGTGAAGCTGAATCTATCAGAAACGTTCAGCAGGCTCTGGCTGATACTATCCGTCAGCTCAATGAAGCAAATCCTTCCCAGAGCGTTATCGCTATCAAGAGCCTGGAAGCCTTCCAGAAGGCAGCCGACGGCAAGGCAACAAAGATCATTATCCCCTCCGAGATACAGGGACTTGCAGGTCTTGCAACCTCTCTCAAGGAGCTTGTGGTAACAGATCAGAAGCCCGAAAGCAAGTAAAAACACTATCAAAAAAAGCGTGGCAGTTCATATGAGCTGTCACGCCTTTTTATTTATAATTATATAAATTCATATAAGTATGCCGTTGCAGTGGTCTGTCTCGTGCTGGATTATCTGGGCGGTAAAATCAGAAAAGGTCTTTATCCGCACCTGCATATCCTCGTTCTGATATTTCACCTTTATTTTCTTGTACCTTTTGCATTTTCTGGGGCCGCCAAGCAGAGAAAGGCAGCCCTCCTCAGTGTCGTATGGGTCGGACTGCTTTATTATTTCGGGGTTGAACATTATCATATATTCCCCGTCACTAACAAAGCAGATTATGCGCTTTTTCACGCCTATCATATTGGCAGCCATGCCCACGCACCGCTCCCTGTTGGCTTCCAGCGTGTCACGCAGGTCATTTGCTGTCTGTATATCGTTCCTGTCCGCCGTTTCCGACTTCTGAGCCAGAAATATGGGGTCGTGCATAAGTTCTTTTATCATAAAGCACCTCTCATATTATTTTATCGTGTCACCGAGCCTGTAATGTATTCATCAGTCTGAGCAAAATACCTTGTCCGCTCCCCCTCTTTAAGGTCAAATACAGTGCCTTCGGAGCTTTCGTCTCCCGCAAGATACAGCAGAGTGGGATACATATCATCATATGATACGGGAACGTCCGAAACATTCATTTTGTCAAAGCTCTCTCCGCTGCGCTTTATCAGCAGGGTAGGATATTTACCCCAGTCGTTGTTTTTAAAGCCGTGGTCAGCCATGATGATTATGTCCGAATTGTCATAAACGCCGTTCTCACGAAGCTTTTCAAGATATACACAAAGTATCTTGTTGACAGCTTCCGCACACTCTTCCTCCGATACCTGTTCATCGCCGTGGTCGATAAGGTCCTTTGATGTAGTTCTTACAGGATGAAGCCCGAACAGATATATGTACTTGAAGCATTTACTGTCGGTGTAAGTTACATCAGTTCCGATGCTGTTGTAAAAAGCCAGATTGTTATAGTCATAAACACGGTAATATGCGTCGGAGGAAGATGTCATTCTGTTGATGTCTGCGCCGCCAAGATGGAAAGGCTCTTTCAGTATCACAGGCATATATTTGTAAAAAGCAAGGCTGTATATGCACTTGTCCAGATTCATAAGATCCTTTGCACCAAAGCTGTATTCAACGCAGTTATCCGCATATTTCATAAATATATCATGGGAGAATATCTCCTTGGAAGTAAAGAGCTGCGTTATGTAGCCGTTTGAATCAAGGGTTCTGAACAAAGTGTCGTTGCTGAAATCCAGATCTGTATGACTGCCTGTGAATATGTTGGTTATGGACGGCGAGGAACCGCCGAATACTCCGATGGTGTTGCTGTAAAAGGTGAAATCCTTAAAGCCCTCCGCAGCCTGCGGGTCATTTTTCACCACTTTCTCAAAGCAGAAAGAATCATATTCATCGGTGAGTATCAGGATAATGTTATGGTCAGTGGAAAACTCGTACTGGTCGTCCTGAGAAAGATAGTAGTCGTAATTATCTCCCGAAAGCATCTCGATAACTCTGCCGTCAACATCATTTTCAGCCGCCTGCCAGCAGCCCAGGATAAGTACCAGCACTTCTATCGCCACAATAGCCAGCGACAATATATTCACAGCATTGGGGAAAATATCACGCTTAAATTTTTGTATCAGGTGCGGCACTGCGAGTATCACGAGCCAGATGAGCAGGTTTATTATGCAGCTCACCGCTCCCGCCCGCTGCTCGGTGCCGTCAAGCTGAGCGGAATTTATCTGCAGGAAATTTCCCTGTATGTAAAATGCCAGTCCCAGTCCCCAGACTACGCTTACCGCCGTGTAAAAATATTTTTCCTTAGTCTTGTAAAGCAGGAAAAACAGAATTGCAGTGACCGCAATGGTCAGCGGAGCAATGCCCCACAGCACATATTTCAGCGGAACGGAAATATCATTCATATTGCCCAGATATATCTCCAATGGGGCGAAAAACAGAATATTAAACGAAAAAACAGCGCCGACGCAAAAGTGACAGTCTGTTTGGTGTTTTTTGATATAAGGCTATCCTCAGCCATAAGCTCACCTCCAAGTTGATATGAACCATTATACCCCAAACGGCCGCAAAAAGCAAGTCCCTGCCCTTTTCATTCGTTATTGACAAATCCTGCGCACCATGGTATAATAAACTATATTATTATGCCGTCAGGAAAGAAACGAAAGGAAGTTATTACAATGCAGGATACAAGCACCTACGAATCCCCCTTCTGCACCAGATACGCAAGCAAGGAAATGCAGTATGTATTTTCAGCAGATAAAAAATTCACCACATGGAGACGTCTTTGGGTGGCTCTGGCAAGGGCTGAAATGAAGCTGGGTCTGAATGTTACTCAGGAGCAGGTAGATGAGCTGGAAGCAAACGTTGATAACATCGACTATGAGTGCGCAGCAGAGCGAGAGAAGCTTGTCCGCCACGACGTTATGGCTCATGTTTACACCTACGGAAAGGTTTGCCCCAAGGCAGCAGGCATCATTCACTTAGGCGCTACCTCCTGCTATGTTGGTGACAACACCGATATCATCGTTATGAGAGACGCTATGAACATCGTCCTCAAGAAGCTTGTTACCGTTATCTCCCAGCTTTCCGCATTTGCAGATAAGTACAAGGATATGCCCGCTCTGGCATACACCCACCTCCAGCCCGCACAGCTCACCACCGTGGGCAAGAGAGCTACTCTTTGGATAAATGAGCTGCTCATGGACCTTGACGAGCTTGAATACAGACTTAAGAACCTGAAGCTTCTCGGTTCCAAGGGAACCACAGGCACACAGGCTTCCTTCAAGGAGCTTTTCGAGGGCGACAGCACCAAGGTCAAGGAGCTTGAAAGAATGATCGCTGAGGAAATGGGCTTTGACGCTGTAGTTCCCGTTTCCGGTCAGACCTATTCCAGAAAGATAGACTCCCAGATAATCAGCACACTGGGCAACATTGCACAGTCTGCAATGAAGTTCGCAAACGATATGAGAATACTCCAGAACTTCAAGGAGATGGAAGAGCCTTTCGAGAAGAACCAGATCGGTTCCTCCGCAATGCCTTATAAGAGAAACCCCATGCGCTGCGAGAGAATCACTGCGCTTGCAAGATATCTTATGATAGACACCCTTAACCCTGCATTCACCGCAGGTACACAGTGGTTCGAGAGAACTCTCGATGACTCCGCAAACAAGAGAATCTCCGTTGCAGAGGGATTTCTTGCAGCAGATGCTATCCTGAACATTATGATAAACGTAACCTCCGAGCTGGTAGTTTACCCCAAAGTGATCCGCCAGAGAATTATGAGAGAGCTTCCTTTCATGGCTTCCGAGAACATTATGATGGACGCTGTAAAGAGAGGCGGAAACCGTCAGGAGCTTCACGAGAAGATCCGTACCTACGCTATGGAAGCCGGCAAGCAGGTAAAGGAAGAGGGTCTGGAAAACGACCTTATTGAGCGTATCCTTGCAGATCCTTCCTTTGGTCTCAAGAGAGAGGATATCGAGGCTGTTCTGGTTCCCGAGAACTACACAGGCAGAAGCTCCGAGCAGGTTACAGAGTTCCTTGCTGAGTGCGTAAAGCCCGTACTTGACAAGTACAGCTCCATGACCCACGAGTCCGCTGAGATCAATGTCTGATCCGAAAAAACGATATATAACGATATAACGCAAAACGTCCGCACCAAATGATGCGGACGTTTTTATTTACATATTATCATGTCTATCTGCAAAAGCTCTTCTTCCGAAAAATCAGGCTTTTCGGTGCAGCGGGCATTTTCGGTTATCTGCTCGGGACAGCTTGCGCCGATTATCACCGTCGTGACCTCTTTGTGAGAGAGTATCCACGCCAGCGCCATCTGCGAAAGGGACTGTCCCCTTGCCTGAGCAATGCAGTTCAGCTGCCTGAGCTTTGATATCATCTTGTCATCAAGCTCCTCGCCTACCCATGTCTCACCCTTGCCCACCCTTGAATCAGCAGGAATGCCGTTCAGATACCTGTCGGAAAGGAAGCCTTGATAAAGGGGCGAAAAAACAGCCGTGCCAATGCCGATATCATCATTGACCCTCAGCACTTCTTCCGATTCCCTGTCAAGAACAGAAAAGGGCAGCTGATTTACAATAAACGGCGTGTGAAGCTCACGGAATATGGAAGCGATCTCCTCAGTCTGCCTGCCGTCATAGTTTGATATCCCCACATAAAGCGCCTTGCCGTCCTTTACCGCTTTGTCAAGAGCCAGCGCCGTCTCCTCTGCGGAAGTGTCAGGGTCGGCAATGTGGTGATAGAAAATATCCACATATTCAAGCCCCATTCTTTTAAGGCTGCCGTCCAGGGACGCAGTGAGATTTTTCGCCGAACCGTTCTTGTCACCGTAAGGGCCGCTCCACATATAAAAGCCCGCCTTGGTGGAAATACACAGCTCATCACGATAGGCTCTCAGTCCTTTGTCAAGTATCCTGCCAAAATTCTCCTCAGCAGCCCCGTTGTCAGGGCTTCCGTAGCAGTTGGCAAGGTCAAAGCAGCATATACCGCAGTCAAAAGCGGTGTGAACCATCTTCTCCATGTTGTCAAATGGACTTTTTGAACCGAAATTCTTCCACAGCCCCAGCGACAAAGCGGACATTTTCAGCCCGCTCTTCCCGCATTGGCGATATTCTGTTTTATCGTATCTTTTTTCGTTTGGGGTGTACATTTCTCACCTTTCACTTTTTGCCAATAAGTCTGCTCAGCTGTGAGAATATATCAGGGTCGTTCATCTCTTCCCATGTGCAGTGAAAAACAATATCGTTGAAATCATCATCTTCGGAAGTTACCCATATTCCCTCCTGAGAAGCAATGACAGCATTTTCCGATTGCAGCTGACGTGCATATGACCTTGCCTGACCCTTGGCAGCATCAAGCTTTTTCTCGCTTGTAATGCTCTGCTTTGCTTCAATAACATACAAAGCCGTTTCATGGTACGGTATCTGTTCGGGAAGAATGACATAATCGGGTACAATGCGGTCAGCACCGCTTCCGAGCCTTATGTTCATCTGTGGAACATATTCGCTTTTGCTCCAACCAAGCTTTTCAAGAAGCGGTTCTATCAGCTGTATCTCAACATCATGCTCATTTTCTATCTTAACAGAAGAATCCGCTTCGTAACAGCTTATTTTATCCGCTTTTGCGTGAGCCTTATCTATCATGTAGTTATATACAGACGGCTTTATCTCAGTACCGTTCAAGCCCTGCATATTTTTCTTGACAATGGGCAGCTCTCCGACTATCTTGTCGCTTTTCAGCTGCTTTAAGGTCATACCCTTTATATTTTTGCACCTGCCGATATAAGTACAGCGGTAATAATAGAAAAACGGGTCATCAAAGCCTGCCGAAATGCTTCGCCACACTTTTTTTATCTGACAATCGGGATATTTTATATACATCATTATCATATCTCCTGCACGAGTGTCAGGACTGCACTGCCATACCGTAACGTTCTCATTTATGTAAAGGTCATCGGAATCACTTCCGACAAGGAAAGCACTTCGGGGTTCGGGCAGTTCATCGCTGATATAATCCATAAGTCCCACGCAGTTAGGCGCATAATCATACAAAAATGCCCACAGCTCCGCCGCAGAAAGTCCATTGCGGAATCTGAAATCCTGAAAAGCATCGCACAGGTCGGCATAGAAATAAAATCTGCCGAGATAATCTTTTTTGGGCGGCATAGGCGGCAGTTCAATATCAAATTCCTTTGCAATATACTCAACTATGTTATAGTTTTCACGAAAGAAATACGGGATAAATAAATCGGGTATCTGCAAAGCGGCTGCAAAAGTTTCTTTTTCGATACTTGCACAAAAATACTCAATAAGGTCTTTGTCATCAAACTTTAAGTCTTTGTTTGCTTCACGAATACTGTTTTCAATACATTTTAAACCGCTGTGTGAATTATACCCCACACCATTCTCAAAGCTCTGATATAACGACCATAAACCATTATTCAAAGCATAAATTATAGCATCAATATTTTCATAGCACAGATCTATCATTTTCTTGCTTGGACAGAATTTGCTGTGAAGCTCTTTTATATTATCATTGAAATCTTTTAAGCGTTTCAGCTTACCGTCCAAAACGTCCTGAAAAAGCTCCACAAGCTTGCTTCCGCCCGATTTAAGGTAATTATTCCACTGATACTGAAAAGCACTTGCCATATGCTCACCTCATAACGTCACTGATTATTCGCTATCCGTCAAAATCTCCACACTCTTCACCGCAATTTCCGTCCCCATCTCGCTGTCCGCAATCTTCTCCAGCACATCAACGCCCTCGAAAACCTGTCCGAAAACAGCATATTGACCAGCATAGTTGGGAACACCGCCATGCTCATAAAAAGCATGACGCACCTCGGGCATCTCGCCCTCCTCTGCGGAAAGATACTCCTTGTCTTCATCGGTGTACTGCACCGTGTTTATGAAAACAATATCTCCCCCGTCAGTCATGCACAGCGCACCCTTAAAGGGCCATAGATTCTTGTGAAGCTCCGCCTTGTATGTGCCGTCTATCTCGGGAGCGTCAAGAGTGAATACGCTCTTCTGCTCGTAAAGCCCCGCTGTAAGCCCATTATATCCGCCGCTCTCGGCAGTGCTGACAAAAAGGCTCACCGCATTGGGCGCTTCATCAGGGTACAATACCGCCTTCATATCCCCCACGTCGGTGGATATGAGAGCCACCTGCGCCCCGTCACCCACAGGCTCAAACTGGATAAGCTCAATGTTGTCGTAATTCTCCACAGGGTCGGGAGCCGCCTTGTTCATCTCCGTGAATGCGTTTATCAGCATAAATATGGTAATAGCTGCGATCACGAAGAAAAAGAACCCGAAAACATACTTTTTTCTTATCTTTATGGTCTTTGTCTGCATATCACACCATTACTTCTTGGTTATCTTAGTGCCCTGACGGGTCTCCTCGATAACATAACCCAGCTCAGCTATCTTGTCTCTGAGAGAATCCGCAAGAGCAAAATCCTTTGCCTTTCTTGCTTCCTTTCTCTGCTCCGCAAGCGCCTTTATCTCCTCGGGGATATCATCATCGGCAGACTCATTCTTTGCGCTGAGCTTCTTTGCATGGTCGATAATTCCAAGGGAAAGTACCTTGTCAAACTCGCCGATAAGCGCAAGCTTTGTAGCCGCAGTGGTGTCAGCCTTGAGAACATCATAGACCGCAGTAACTGCCAGAGAGGTGTTCAGGTCATTATCAAGAGCCGCAGTAAAGCCCTTCATCAGCTCGTCATAAGCCGCCTTGTCGATCTCGCCCTGAGTCTCGGCAAGAAGACGTGCCACCCTTGCGATCAGCTTGTCATATGCACCTGCCGCATTGTCAAGATTCTCGTAAGAGAATACCAGCGACTTGCGGTAATGGGACTGGAGGCAGAAGAATCTGTAAACCATAGGGTCATATCCCTTTTCTTTAAGCAGGGAAACGGTAAGGAACTCGCCCTTGGACTTGCTCATCTTGCCGTGATTGGTGTTAAGGTGATGAACATGGAACCAGTAGTTGCACCACTTGTGACCCAGATAAGCTTCACTCTGAGCTATCTCGTTGGTGTGGTGAGGGAATGCGTTGTCGATACCGCCGCAGTGAAGGTCAAGATATTCACCAAGATGCTTCATGCTGATGCAGGAGCATTCAATGTGCCAGCCGGGATATCCCACACCCCAGGGGCTTTCCCATTTAAGCTCCTGATCGTCAAACTTGGACTTTGTGAACCAGAGAACAAAGTCAGCCTTGTTTCTCTTGTTGCCGTCCTCGTCAACACCCTCACGGACAGCAACAGCCAGGTCTTCCTCGTTGAAGTCGCCGAAAACATAGTATTCCTTCAGCTTTGAGGTGTCGAAATAAATGTTTCCGCCTGCCTCATATGCGTAGCCCTTTTCAATAAGAGCGGAAATTACTTTTATAAAATCGGGAATGCAGTGAGTAGCAGGCTCAACCACATCAGGGGTCTTGATGTTAAGCTCCGCACAGTCAGCAAAGAAAGCCTTGGTGTAAAAATCAGCTATCTCCATAACGGTCTTGTGCTCACGCTTTGCGCCCTTGAGCATCTTGTCATCGCCTGTGTCGCCGTCACTGGTAAGATGTCCGACATCGGTGATGTTCATAACTCTCTTAACGTCCAGACCTGTGAAGCGGAGGTACTTTTCAAGAACGTCCTCCATGATGTAGCTTCTCAGGTTGCCTATGTGCGCATAGTGATATACTGTAGGGCCGCAGGTGTACATGGAAACCTTGCCCGGGGTGTTGGGGATAAATTCTTCTTTTTTATGGCTCAGTGAATTATAGATCTGCATTTTTATTCTTCCTTTCAAATTACGTAATCGTCATAATCATCGCTTCTGAAACCGCAGCCGCAGTCCAGATTGGGTTCGTCCTTTGGAGCGGGAGTGATGCCCGCCTTCTTTTCCAGCTGGCTGAGACGAACGTCCATCTTGCACAGTTCCTGAGCAACAGGGTCGGGAATGTGTACCTGGTCAAGATCGGTGGTAGGCTTGCCGTTGCAGCGTGCTATCCTTGCGGGAACGCCGACAGCCGTGCAGTTGTCGGGAATGGCTTCCAGCACAACAGCATTTGCGGCGATCTTTACATTGTTGCCCACCTTAAAGGGACCAAGCACCCTTGCGCCTGCGCCGACCATAACATTGTTGCCCAGCGTCGGGTGACGCTTTCCTCTGTCCTTGCCCGTACCGCCAAGGGTAACACCCTGGTATATAAGACAGTTGTCGCCTATCTCGGTGGTCTCGCCGATAACAACGCCCATGCCGTGATCAATGAACAGACCCCTGCCTATCTTTGCGCCCGGGTGGATCTCAATGCCTGTGATAAACCTTGCCGCCTGAGATATAACTCTTGCGGTAAGGAACATTTTCTTCTTATAGAAATAATGGGATACACGGTAAGCCGCCACCGCATGAAGTCCCGAGTAAGTGAGGATTATCTCCACGGTGTTCTTAGCCGCAGGGTCTCTCTGCTTGACGGATTCGATGTCCGCCTTAAAATGCTTTATAAGCTCATCAAAACTGCTCATATCGTTCCTCCTGTAACCTGTAAAATGCAGGGATAATATCATTATATGAAAGCAAGCGGGCATATGATATGCCTGCAACAAAAAAGCCGCCCTCAGAAATATCTGAAGGCGGCGAAAAGCCACGGTCCCACTTCAATTCGGCAGCAAGCTGCCCTTATATACCGCCGAAGCGATACCATTCTGTAACGGGAACACCCGCAGCGGGATACACACTATAATTTGTTGTGATATAACACAACAAACGCTTCCCCCGCCAAGCTGACGAACGCACTTCACCGCCCGCACCTGCGCCCTCGCACCGAACGGACGCTCTCTGAAAAGTGACAAAACGGCTACTCTGAACGCTTAGCCTTTGAAATATTGATATTATTATACCACGTCCATCTTTAAAAAGCAATAGCAATTTTTTTAATTTTCCGCCTGCTTTTCAAATTTGTAGAGGCGAACAGGGAAATAATGTGTATATTCCTCTGTGCAGAACGTTGCCTTATATCCGGATATATCCTCAAAGTAACCTACTATATCACTGTAGCTCATGGTTTTGGGACCGCTTTCCTCTGAAATATACTGTATATCAAAAAGAAGATAGAAATCCTCACCGTTTTCATACAGCTTTTTATATTCATCTTCGTGCTTCTCAAATTCTCTGCCATATGTAAGCGTCATGAAGTCATTTTTTGTTTCACTCAGCATTATACTGTAGCATGGCATAAAAATACCTGAAAGCTCAAGAACAACACAGTTCTGACCCTTGATATAATCCTGAATTTTTCCGTTGAGGGGATCATTCTGCATAACAAAGCTAAGTGAATTGGTAGCATTCTGAAAAACAAGCAGACCTGCCAGCAGCACACTTAATATCGGCAAACATATTTTCTTTGAAACACGTTTGCTTATGATATAAAGCAGGCTCACAACAACTCCTATAAGTACAGGAATAAAAATGAAGAAGTATCTGACTGATTCCAGCGCAAAATTCATTATATTAACTTTATAAGCAACCACGATCAGCACAAAAGCCGAAGCGGCAATAACCATCAGAGCACTTAGGTCACAGGTTTTAAGCCACTGAGCGGTTTTCTTGCATAATCCTTTGAACCACCCCGAAAGCTTTGTAAACCACTGTGACCTTCTGTACAGAAAGCAAACTGCTGCAAAAATAACCAGTACACAGAACAACACAAACAAAATATCCGCATAATAATTCATCTCATAAAACGGCAGCCATATTCCTGTTGTATGATTGATCAGTATTCTAATATATTGATAAAGTTGAATTTTTAAATCAGCCGCATCGGGAGTCCAGATAAGCGAATCAGAATTCATCATATGACCGATCGTAGCAGGGAAAGCCGCAATGGAAAGACCAACTCCTACGCCAGCAGACCCGCCATAGGCAAAACAGCACTTTATACGCTTCTTTATAAGAAGAATAATACACTGAATAAGGGTGTACATAAATGCAAACACGAGGAAATGATGGTGCGTAAGCGCCCCAAGGAAAGTAACTATGCCAATATAAATATATTGCTTTACTTCCACCTTATCCTTTGCGATAAGTATAGTCTGGCTGATATAAACAAACATTACCGCAAACATAGCCAGCATCATGTACATTCTTATAAAAAGAGCACATTCCTGTCCCGCAAGCGAAAATCCATAATATGCACACGCAAGCAGCCCCGGGAACTCAGCACCCATCAATCTGTTTATAAATTTATAAAGGAAAAACTGAGTTACTGCAAAGCAGATAAGATTGATGCTGAATGCCCACCACCATGAAAAGTGATTTGGGAAAAATGAGCATATGGTATGCAGCACTGCATAATAGAGCGGCGGGTGCACATCTGCTGTCTGATTTGACCAGACCGAATCATAGTGAAATCTGGTATTCTCATTCGTTTCAATGTAGTATTTAAAATCGTCACCTGTCATCCACACATTGATATTGTCACGTACTTGGTGGGCTGAACCATATATAAAAGGGCGGTAATAGCTGTTGGACAACGCATAGGAAAAAAACTCATCCTCATGGTTTGCCGTTTTTTGAGTTACAAATGTCAACACAAGGCAGATCATCTGAATCAAAATAATAGCTATAAATGCAATATTCATTTTTGAAAAATTCTTTTTTTCTGATATACGACTCATAAATTACCTCATTGTTCATCTTGAAATTAAAGTCCTGCAACGATCAAAGGAAAATAATAGTAAATCCTTATTTTATCTTACATATTGACATGAGAGATAAACCCGGTAAATGAATTCCGATTTTTGAAAGTGCATATAGGACTTTAAAATCCGCATTAAGAACCCATGTGACAAATTTAGTTGATAAACTATCAGCACTTTTATTCCACCCGCTGAGATTTTCTGTCTTATTCATTGTAAGAAGTCTTCCTATTACAAGCGAAAAATAAAAATAAGACCATTTTGTTTCTTTTAATCCTGCCGCATTGATAACTTCCATAAGTTCCCTATGATTATACCGCCTAAAATGCTTCAATTCCTCATCATGAAGAGAAAACAGTTTCATAAATGCAGGAACAGTAATAAAAACTGTTCCGTCACTTTTCAGGCGCTTGACGATATTGGTCAAATATTCCTTATGATCTTCTATATGTTCAAGCACATCCATCATAATTATACAGTCAAATTTAATATCCGGAAGCTTATCCAAAGAGTTAACGGTATGCAGATTTTCATCATTTATTTCATCTTCATCTTTTAAAAATATATCAACGCCGTATATGCACAATTCAGGATCTTCCTTAAGAAGGTTGTGATCGAAATAGCTATCCCCACAGCCTATATCAAGGATGTTACCATGAATGTTTAAAGATCTCAACACTTGAATTATACATGAGGTTCTTGAGAGTTCCCAAGGGTGACGGTTGGGATTTTCACTTACTTCGATCAGATCCATATTATTCATTCCTTTTACTTAATTTAGCTTCCACAGCAATTTAATACATTTTGAACAGCATATCACACTCAGAAATGCAATATGCTAAAACCACCAATCTAAGCCGTGAGCATTTAGATTATACATCATTTAGCCATTCATGTCAATAATTTATGACAATTTTAATTCAAAATAATTTATAGTAAATATCAAAACGCATATCATAAGCCTTGACAACTATAATTTATTGCGCTATAATTAAGATAATATATAAATGTTAACATTTTGCATAGAGGTGTATTATGAAATTATCAATAGTAGTGCCATGCTATAATGAAGAGCTTAACATACCGACTTTTTACAGCGAAGTTACAAAGCTTGAAAAGGATCTTCCTGAGGGCACATTATTTGAATTTATATTCGTAAATGATGGTTCAGCCGATAACACTATTACTATTATAAAAGAACTCAGTGAAAAGGATAGCAGCGTTAAGTATATTGACTTTTCCAGAAATTTCGGAAAAGAAGCTGCTATGCTTGCAGGTCTTGAAGCGTCATCAGGCGACTATGTTGTGGTAATGGACGCCGACCTGCAGGATCCGCCGTCACTTATTCCCGAAATGTATGAGCTTATCAAAGACGGTGAATATGAACGTATTGCCACCCGCCGTATGAACCGCAAAGGCGAACCGATCATCCGCTCATTTTTTGCAAGGCAGTTCTATCGTATCATAAATAAAATATCCAACGTAAAGATCGTTGACGGAGCACGTGATTTCTCCATGATGTCAAGAAAAATGGTAAATTCAGTGTTATCCTTAAAGGAACGCTCCCGTTTCACAAAGGGTATTTTTGAATGGCCGGGATACAAAACAAAGTGGATATCGTTCAGCAATCATGAGCGTCACGCAGGAAATACGAAATGGTCATTCTGGAAGCTTTTTGCTTATTCCATTGAGGGAATAGTTTCTTTTTCAAACTATCCGCTGATAATATCATCTGTTGTGGGCGTAGCATTCTGTGTCCTTTCTATCCTGATGATACTGGTAGTAATCATACGAAAGCTGATATGGGGCGATAAGGTCGATGGCTGGCCGTCATTGGTGTGCATAATTTTATTCGTTTCGGGAATACAGCAGATGAGCATAGGAATAATAGGAAGCTACCTTTCAAGAGTTTTTACCGAGGTAAAAAACAGACCTCTTTATGTTGTTCTTGATACAAACATAAGCAGCGATAAACCAAATAAAGCAGAAGCCATAAAATAACAGCACTTACTTATCGAAGCACAGATATATTTGCACAAAGCCAATATATCTGTGCTTTTTTTATTTGTACACATTCCCCATAAATTCCCCGAAAATTTCTCCCCCGTATTTTCCCTGACGATTGACATAAGCGCCCAAAAATATTATAATAAATATGTATAATTTTTTAGCTCTTTTATCGGGCTGTGAAAGGAATGATCCTGACATGAAGGAACATAACTCACAGACATATCATAAGACCTGCGGATATGACAAAATAAAATCAATGCTGAAGCTCCTCGCCTGCACGGTTTCTGCCGCACTCTGCCTGTCAATGAGCGCAGCAGCGTATGCCGAAGCAGATGTTGACGGTATCCAAACAACTATCGGGGAAGCAATATCCACCGAGGCAGCCGAATCCCCATACGACAGCGCATTGACAGACGATATCTATACCTCGGCTACAGGAACACTGAACATCAGCGGCACGCAGAACTATACATATGCCTCACAGGTAATTACCCTGCTCAACGAGCAGCGTGTGAATAACGGCCTCTCCCCCCTCACCGCCGACAGCGCCCTTACCGCTGCCGCAATGCAGAGAGCTGCCGAAACTGTCATATATTTCAGCCATACCCGTCCCAACGGAAGCCGCTGCTTCACCGCCTTTGACGGCGGCTGGAGAGGTGAGAACATCGCCGCAGGTCAGGCAGACCCCGATGAAGTAATAACAGGCTGGATGAACTCCACAGGTCACCGTGAAAATATCCTTAAAGCAAACTACACCAGCGTGGGCGTAGGCTGCTTCAATTATAAGGGCATCAACTTCTGGGTGCAGTGCTTCAGCGATATCACAGCCGACGGCTCCGTGAGAACGGGAACAGCGTCCGCCTCAGCCGCCGTCAGCGCTTCAACGGACTATATAAATATGAGCGGCAAGCTGGCAGAAAACACCTTCTCTTCCGCTGGCGAGACCACAATATTCACCGTCAGCAACAATAACGTGGGCTGGACATATATAACCGCCACCGTTGACAGCTTCTCATTCAACTATTCATCAAGCTCCTCCGCCGCAAAGGTGGATTCAGCAGGAAATGTCACCGTAGCTGGCGGCGGAACAGCCATTATCACCGCAGCCACCAAAAAGGGAAGCCTTTCCGTTTCCGATACCCTTACCTCTACCGCTCCCAGCCTGACACCCTCCATAACAAGCATAACCGCAGGCAGCGGCAAGGTCGATCTCAGCTGGAGCTCCGTTTCGGGCGCAGCAAATTATGCAGTTTATTACACCGCAAACGGAAAATGGTATAACGCAGGAACCACCACCGCCCTTAAAATGACCGTCAGCGGTCTTACAGGCGGCATAAGATACGGCTTCGCAGTCAAGGCATATTTAAACGGCACATGGACATCGGTCTCCTCCTCGGATATCGTCTATGCCACACCCACAGCCGCCGTCGAAAAGCCCAAGATAACCAAGGCAGAGGGTCAGGACGGTCAGGTCGCCCTGAACTGGACTGCCGTTTCGGGCGCAACAAATTACGCAGTTTATACTTATCTCAACGGCACATGGTCAGTCGCAGGCTACAGAACCGCCACAGGTATGTATGTAAGGAACCTCACCAACGGCACAAAGTACGGCTTTGCAGTCAAAGCTTACGTTAACGGCACCTGGTCATCAGTATCCTCTTCCGATATCGTATATGCCACACCCGTCAGCGCAGCAGCAAAGCCCGTTATCACCAAGGCTCAGGGTCAGAACGGTCGTGTAGCCCTTAACTGGACTGCCGTAAACGGTGCAACCAATTACGCAGTTTACACCTACCTTAACGGCAAGTGGTCAGTAGCAGGCTACAGAACCGCAACAGGTATGTATGTCAGAAACCTCACCAACGGAACCACCTACGGCTTCGCAGTCAAGGCATACGTAAACGGTGCATGGACAAGCATCACAAGCGCTGATATCGTTTATGCGACACCCACCGCCGCAAAGTCCGACCTTATGGATACCGATTTTGACGATTTCAGTTTTCTTGAAGAAAACGGCATTGATTTCGTTGACGTAGCCCCTACCGTAAGATGAAATATTGTCTTACCGCCAACGGTCAACACGTAACACACAATTAACCATAAAACAAAATAACGGAACGTTTTTCTCAGGATGAGTAAAAGCGTTCCGTTATTTTTGTTGTTCCATTTCATTCATAAGAGACGATATAAGCCTTTTATCACGCTCCGAAAGCCTGCTGTAAGTATTAAGGAACTCCGACTGCTCCTTTGAAAGTGCCGGACACATTCCCATTTTATTGTCCGTTCTCTCCGCAATGTAATCAAGGCTCACATTGTAATAATCCGCAAGCATTATCGCACGTTCAAAGGATATTTCGCTTTTTCCCTTTTCATAAACCGCATAATACTGATAACAGGTACCGAGATAATCTGCAATTTCCTTTTGTGTCTTGTCGCTGTCCTCCCTCAGGTCTTTTATTCTTTTATAAAATGCCATTTGCTTATCCTCTTTTTCATTGGTATTTGATATAGTATAACATATTTCATGGATTATACTTGACAAATCCAATATATTACATTATAATATATTTAAATCCAATATATATATTGGGTATAGATATAACATAATTGAGAAAAATTTAGTACCATAAAGCTATAACACAGAATCAAAAAATACAACCTTTTTTTCATTGTGATATAATGGCATTGAAAGCAGAAATTCCATTTTAGGATATGATTTCCAATAAAAAATTGGAAATTTATATACATCAAAACAAAAAGGATGGTTGATGAAAATGAAATTCAAAAAAATCGTATCTGTGCTTGCAGCTGCGGCTGTAGTCTCCTCCTGCATACCGTCGGCATATGCGGACGACCCGTCACTTATTTCCCCCGATACTCTCTTAGGCGAATACGCTGACAGTCTCTCACTCTCCGAAGCAGTCCCCACGGAAGATGAAGCTGATACAGAAATTCCGGAAGTTCTCTACGATTATTCACGTGCAACTGCAGCAGATTTTGATTACTATATCAGCGAAAACGGTGAAGTAAAAATAACTAATTATAAGGGCACCTACATTGATTTGATTATTCCTGACACTATTGAGGGTTATCCTGTTACAAGTATCGGCAGTGCCTTCAACAATAATAAAACACTGCGAAGCGTAATCGTTCCAAATGGAGTGGTTTCATTAGAGGGTTATTCTGATGTCTATGGTGCTTGGGGCACATTTTCAGGTTGCACAAGCCTTTCAAAAGTTACTCTTCCTGTCTCACTTCAAAAAATAGGTGTTAAAGCATTTTACGGCTGTTCATCACTTTCAACCATAACAATCCCTGAAAAAGTAACATATATAGGCAACTCAGCGTTTTATAATTGTACAAGTCTTGCTAATGTTACTATCCCACAAAATGTAATAACCATTGGTGAAAGCGCTTTTTCATCATGCAAAAGCTTCACATCAGTAACAATACCTGATAATGTTATTACCGTTGGAAAAGGTGCTTTCAGCAGCTGCAATAATATTACAAAAGCTACTCTTTCAAACAGTATGACAAAGGTGCCGGACAGTATTTTTTCCTATTGTACAGCATTAAGATCTGTTAGTCTTCCAAGCAACACCGTCAGCATTGATAAATTGGCATTCAATGAATGTGAAAATTTGTCATCAATTTCTCTGCCAAACTCATTAACCTCAATAGGAATGAGAGCGTTTAGTAATTGTAAATCTTTACGAAGCATCTCTATTCCTGCAAATGTAATAACTATCGATGAAAATGCGTTTAACGGCTGCACAGCATTAACCGGAATAACTATTCCGGGAAGCGTATCTGCTGTAGGTCAATCCGCATTCAGCGACTGCACCAGCCTTAGGACAGCAGTAATTCAACAGGGTGTTCTTAATATAAATGAAAATGCTTTCTATAACTGTACAAAATTAAAAAGTGTAACTATTCCAGAAAGTGTTATGAATATTTATTCACGGGCATTTTATAACTGCACTTCGCTTTCAAACGTTACCCTTCCTTTGGGAATCACAAACATTTACAGCTATGCCTTTTATAACTGCAGCAGTATAATCAACGTTTCAATCCCATCATCAGTAATGTCAATAGGGTCATACGCATTTAATAAATGCGGTAATCTCAGTACAGTGAACATTGCCGAAGGCGTTGAAGATATCGGCTCAGGTGCATTTTCAAATTGTCCCAAGCTTACCGAAGTTAAAATGCCAGGCGGAATAAAGCTTATTCCTTCAGAAATGTTTAACAATGACACTAGCCTCCGAAATGTAGTTATTTCTGACACAGCCGAAAGCATCGGAAATAATGCTTTTCGCAGCTGCACTGCTCTTACAAGCATTACTGTTCCTGACAGCGTTGAATCAATAGGAGACTACTGCTTTTATGACTGTACTAATCTTGTAAAGATCATAATCCCCGAAAGTGTTAAAGCCATTGGAAATAAGGCATTTACTAACTGCAATAAGCTCACAATATGCGGATATAAGGATTCCTATGCCGAAGATTATTGCCTTGCTAACAATATAAAATTTGTCGATATCAATCAAGAAGTTTATGGCAAGCCGCATATTACTTCTGTTCGTCCTTCTGATGGTCAGGTGGCTATCAACTGGTCAACTGTCGAAGGTGCCGCTAATTACGCTGTTTATTACTATACAAACGGAAAATGGATACTTGCAGGCACAAGAACCACAAATGGAATGTATGTCAGAAATCTTACCAACGGCACAAAGTATGGCTTTGCTGTAAAAGCATATATCAACGGCAGTTGGACAGCTATCACTAGCTCCGATATCGTATATGCAACACCAGTAGGCACAGTAAAGCCAGTCATCACCAAGGCAGAAGGTCAGAACGGTCAGGTTGCCCTGAACTGGACTGCCGTTAACGGTGCAACCAACTACGCAGTTTATTACACTGTAGGCGGCAAGTGGTATAACGCAGGCACAAGAACCGCAAACGGTATGTACGTAAGAAACCTCACCAACGGCACAACCTACGGCTTTGCAGTAAAGGCATACGTTAACGGCGCATGGACATCTATTTCAAGCTCCGATATCGTATATGCAACACCCGTGGGAAATTCCGCAAAGCCCGTAATCACCAAGGCTCAGGGACAGAACGGACGTGTAGCCCTGAACTGGACTGCCGTTAACGGCGCAACCAATTATGCAGTATATTACCTCCATAACAGTAGATGGACTTGTGCAGGCACAAGAACCGCAACAGGTATGTACGTAACAGGTCTTACCAACGGCACAAAGTATGGCTTCGCAGTCAAGGCATACGTAAACGGTGCATGGACAAACATCACAAGCGCTGATATCGTTTATGCGACACCCACCGCCGCAAAGTCCAACCTTATGGATACCGATTTTGACGATTTCAGCTTTCTTGAAGAAAACGGCATTGATTTCGCTGACGTAGCCCCTACCGTAAGATAACATAGCCCCATCATCGGATACCGCCAAAAACGGTATCCGATTTTTTATTGATTGACAAAACCCCATAAACACTGTATAATTTAAATATGATGAAAAGCCGCCCTGCGGCGGTATAATTGTATAAGTTGAAAGGAATGTATAATAATGAAAGTTGTAGGCGTAATTCCCGCAAGATATAAGTCATCACGTTTCCCCGGCAAGCCCCTTGCCGATATATGCGGCAAGCCAATGATATGGTGGGTGCACCGCCAGCTGAGCATGGCAAAGGGCATCGACGAGGTATATGTTGCCACCGATGACGACAAGATTCGTGAGACCTGCGAGTCACTGGGCATCAAGGTTGTCATGACCTCCGACAGCTGCCCCACTCACCTTGAAAGACTTTATGAGTTCTCCACCAAGGTAGATGCGGATTTCTACATCAACGTAAACGGCGACGAACCCCTTATCGAGTCCAGCTGCATCGAGGACCTTATCCCCCACGACGTTGACCCCGACTCCAGCTATGTTGCAAACGGCATGATGATCCTCAGAGACCCCATCGACGCTATCGACAGCTCCAAGATAAAAATAGCCGTTGATATGATGGGCTACGGAATGTACATGGCAAGAAGCCCTATCCCCTTCCCCAAAGCAAAATCTACCTATCAGCTCAAAAAGTTCGTGGGCGTTCAGTGCTTCACCAAAAAGTCCCTTAAATTCGTAAACGACACCAAGCGTGGCGAGATCGAGAGCATTGAGGATATCGACGAGTTCCGCTTCCTCGAAAACGGCCACAAGATAAAGTTCATTCTTACCGAAGCAACGACCCTTTCCGTTGATACCCACAAGGATCTCGACAAGGTAAACAAGATCATCGCCGAAAAGATAAATAACGGAGAAATTGTTTTATGATAAGTATTCTTGACTGCACCCTCCGTGACGGAGGCTACATCAATGATTTCAATTTTGGCAGGAAGTGTATCTCCGAGATAATCTCCAGTCTTGCACAGGCAAAGATAGAGATAATCGAGTGCGGCTTCCTGAAAAGCGGAGCAAATGACCCCGATAAGTCCCTTTTCGGCAGCGTCAGCGCCATTGCAATGCACCTGCCGGATAATAAGGACGGCACAATGTACGTGGCAATGATAGCCTACGGCGATATCCCTATCGAGGAAATAGAGCCGTATGACGGCACGTCCATCTCAGGCATACGCCTCACATTCCACGAGCAGGATATCGACAGAGCCTTTGACTTTGCAAACCGGCTCTCCGATAAGGGCTATAAGGTGTTCATTCAGCCCGTTGGAACCGCTACCTATACTGATAAAGCCCTCCTTGACCTTATCGAAAAGGTCAACACCATGCACCCCTTCGCATTCTATCTGGTGGATACACTGGGAACCATGTATAAGAACAACCTCCTGAGAATGTTCTATCTGGTGGATAATAACCTTGCACCCGATGTAAGAGTGGGCTTCCATTCCCATAATAACCTCCAGCTTTCATTCTCAAACGCACAGGAGCTTATCGGACTTAATTCCAAGCGAAATATTATCATCGACTCCTCCGTGTTCGGCATGGGAAGAGGTGCGGGAAACCTCTGCACCGAGCTGCTGACCCAGTATATCAACGAAAACACCTGCGAAAAGTATGATATCATACCCATTCTGGAAATAATGGACGAGCATATCCTGCCCGTTTATTCAAGAAAAACATGGGGCTATTCCGCCCCCTATTACCTTGCCGCAGTAAACGGCTGCCACCCCAATTACGCTTCATACCTGATGAATAAGCAGTCCCTCTGCATTCGTGATATCAGCGCCATAATCAAAAGACTACCCGCCGATAAAAAGCACCTTTACAATAAGGAGCTTATCACCGAGCTGTACCTTGATTATCAGGAGCACAACATCGATGACAGCAAGGCGATAGAAGAAATAGCAACCCTCTGCAAGGGAAAGAAGATACTCATTCTTGCCCCCGGAAAAACTCTGCTTACCCATAAGGAACAGATACAGCAGTATATCGATGATAACTCCCCCATTATTTTCAGCATAAACCATATTCCCAGATATCACCGCTGCGACAGGGTTTTCGTCAGCAACCTGAAGCGTTTCAAGGGCATTGATGACGCAGTTTCCGCCATGGACGGACGTGTTATCCTCACTTCCAACATCGCCGCAGGCGGCAGCGTATGCACCGTTAACTACTCGGAATATCTTATCGACAACGACATCATCTCCGATAACTCAGGCCTCATGCTGCTGAATATCCTGAAAAAGGCAGGCGTGACCGAAGCCGCCCTTGCAGGCTATGACGGATTTGACGTTACCTCGGAAAAGAACTATTTCGATGAAAAAATGATGAGCGTGGACGATGCCGAAAAGCACGTCCTCATGAACAGAGCCATCAGGGAATACTTTGCAAAGCTCCGCAGCTCAATGAAAATAAGCTTCATCACCCCCTCGCTGTACGAAGAGGAGACATCGGATGAATAACTATAAGCTCATCATATTCGACCTTGACGGCACACTTGCCGATACATCTCCCGGAATACTCAACAGCATAAGATACGCCCAAAAGATGATGCACCTGCCCGAGATAACCTTGGAGCAGATGTATTCCCACGTAGGCCCTCCCATGGACGAGTCCTATGCACGCAATTTCGGACTTTCCGGCGACAGGCTCAGGCAGGCGGTAGAATATCATAAGGAGTACGCCGTAAAACAAGGCTATAAGGAAATAGATCTGTACCCCCACATCACCGACCTGCTGGACAAGCTTAGGGCACAGGGCAAGCTCACCGCAGTAGCCACCCTGAAAGCCCACCAGACAGCAGTGAAAATATTCGATACATTCGGTCTCTCCGATAAGTTCGATATCGTAACGGGAGTGGATACCAAGGCTCCAAAAAACAAAGCCCAGCTTCTGGAGTACTGCCTTGAAAAGAGCGGCTGCGATAAGTCGCAAGCCGTGCTCATAGGCGACAGCAAATACGACGCCATAGGCGCAAAGGAAGCGGGCATCGACTTCATAGCCGTGACCTACGGCTTCGGCTTCAAAACCGTGGAAGATGCAAAAGAGTTTCCCTGCTGTGCAGTATGTGATGATGTAATGCAGATAGAAAAATTTCTTTGCGAATAATACTAATCACCAATAAAACTATAGACAAAAAATCATCGCATAATCCAT
>ERZ860076.117-NODE-117-length-57450-cov-4.510410_pt1 | contig 57450 bp, 45 predicted proteins | sample MGYA00509982_ERZ860076 | MGnify/ENA primary metagenome ERZ860076 (study PRJEB30046, sample SAMN00715193) | human gut metagenome | study: EMG produced TPA metagenomics assembly of the A metagenome-wide association study of gut microbiota in type 2... | reverse complement strand
AATTGAGTACAGATAGCTTACCGATAGGAAGGTTTAAAATAGGAAAAATCATGCTGCGTAAATTAGAAGAAAAAGATGCTCCTTTTATGTTGGAATGGATGCATGACAAAGAGATCACCGCGGGGTTTCAACGTCCCTTTTCACAGGCAACACTGGAAACAGTTCTGTCATTTATCCAAAACAGTTTTGATGAGGAAAATCAGAATTTTGCATTTGTGAACGCTGAGGATGAGTATTTGGGAACCATCAGCCTAAAGCATATATCCCACGTTAATGATAAGGCTGAATATGCGGTAGTTGCAAGAAAGTGTGCACAGGGAACGGGCGCTGCTAAGAAAGCAACAGAAGAACTCATACAGTACGCATTTACTGAGCTAGGGCTACACAAGGTATACTTAAGTGTATTGGAAGAGAATGTCAGAGCACAGAAATTTTATGAAAAATGTGGCTTCATAAAAGAAGGACTGGAAGTAGATGCTGTAAAGATAAATGGGGTATATCATAATCATATGTGGTATGGCATCCTGAAAAAATAGATAATTGTAGGATAAAGGGTAATAAATTAATGCATAATAAATTAAGGATAGTAAAAGAGAAAATTAGCTTACAAATAGAAATAATACTTGCAGTGTATGCCTTTTTAGCTAGTTATGCTTCTGTTTCTGATGAAATAGCGCAGAAAGATTATGAGATAATAAATTCTTTTATTCCTAAAATATCAAAGTACTTTCAAACAATATCAAATAATATATTTGAAAACATAATTATAGTAGTGTTAATTGTTATTTTATTTTATTATGTAAATACTAAAATAAAAAAAAGATATAGTAAAAAACAATGTTTAGTATTTGGAATATTTGCTTTTGTATGTGCGACAAGTTTATTTGTGGGAAAATTTTTTGATGAATACAATTCCACTTCAGAATTTTCAGGTACAATACAAATAATTAAAATTATTATGATCTTGATAGGATATACGATTTTCTTTTATAAATTAGTGTATTTAGGCATGGCTATAATAGAGAAGGTAGGTACTATCAACAGTGATCACGAAGGAGTATTTGCATTACCCAAAACAGCAAGAGGAATGATGCTTGTTTTAATTATTGGATGGATCCCGACAATTTGGGCATATTATCCGTCAATATTTATGGGGGATACCGAAGATATTCTTTATATGGCATTTAATTATAAAACTTCGCTTGCTGAAACAGTTACTTTATTATGTCCAGATAGTTTCATAACAAATCATCATCCCATTATTTATACTTACTTTCTTGGGGGAGTCATTAGGTGTGTAAGATATTTAGGCGGGACAGATAATCTAGGTGCTTTTGTATGCGCAATGATTCAGTGTTTAATTACAGCGAGGGTTATATCAGGTAGTTGCTTGTACTGTGCAAGAGAATTAAACAAAAATTTTTTTGCCAAATTTATTTTGATTTTTGCAGTTCTTTGTCCATATATTCCTAAATACACAATTATGCTATCCAAAGATACAATTTTTGCGGATGCAATTGTTTACTATAGTATTAAGTTACATAGTATATTAAAAAATAAAAAAATGAATACCATGGTTCAATTGTTATTGTCAGCAATAGTTATTACTTTATTCCGGAAAAATGGTATATATATAGTTATAATTTCTTTTGTGTTTCTATTGTTTATATATAAAACTGATTGGAAAAAATGGGGATTATGTATTGGAATAATTATATTGATCCAAGTCAGTTGGAATAATTTAACTCTGCCAATTTGCGGAGTTTCGCAGGGGAGTATTAGAGAAGCATTATCAATTCCGTTTCAACAAACAGCAAGATATGTCAAAACATATGGTGATGAAGTGACGATTGAAGAAAGGGAAGCAATAGATAAAGTTTTAGTATATGATATGTTGGACGACGTATACAATCCGAATTTGTCAGATCCGGTTAAGGCAACGTATAGGAAGGATGCTACTTCAAATAGTTTAAAAGAATATTTTATTGTATGGGGGAAAATGTTTATAAAGCATCCGGTCACTTACATTGAGGCAAGCTTAAACAATTATTATGGATATTTTTATCCTGTCGTTAATAATTTGCATAAGATATATGATACTAGTGTGGGAAGCATGAGTAATGCTAATAGAGATTCTTATTTTAACTTTTCTAATATATATAAAAGGTCTCATACATGGGGAAGAGATTTGATTGCTTTTTATGATATGTTGTGGATGAAAATTCCAATATTGAATTTGTTTACTACGAGTGCATTTTATGTGTGGCTTGTTTTATGGGGATTAATGCATAGTATAGTAAAAAGAGATAGAAAAGAATTTATGTTTATGATAGTATATGTGCTATTAATTTTAACTGCGTTAGCAGGACCATGCAATGCAATTAATTATGAAAGATATATTTATTCATGTATTTTGGCTGCACCAATAATAGTATGTATGATAAATATAGGTAATGAAAATGAGGAATATATAAATGAACCATAAAATATCAATTATCGTATTTTCAAAAGGACGTCCTATGCAGCTTCATGCATACCTAGAGAGTTTATTAAAATTTTCGGATGCACAGGAAGAGCAAATTACGATTTTGTATTGTGAGACAGAAGGCATTCGATATGACAAAGTAATGAATGCTTTCCCTAAGATTAGCTGGGTTATAGAGAAGAAATTTGAAAACAATTTAAAAGAGGCTGTATCAGGTGCAGGCGAGTATATTATGTTTGGCTGCGATGATGTTGTGTTTACCCATGCATTTAGTTTGCAAAAAGCACAGGAGTATTTGCAGAAGCATGAGCAGGTATTTGGATTTAGCATGAGACTTGGAGCAAACATTACACCACAGCCGGCAAATCTTTCTACAGATGATGAAATTTTTGAATGGGGATGGAAGTGTACAGAGCAGCACTATAACTATCCGTGGGAATTAGACTGTACTCTTTATAGAAAGGCAGATATTGTTAAGCTAATTGAAGAAGAAGAAAATCCAATCAAAAATCCGAATTTCTTTGAAGCTATGGTGACACCGGAGCAACGTGAAAAACGTATTCCAAGAACACATATGGCATGTAATAAAAAACAGGGATGTGCTATTGTAATTACAGTTAACCGTGTACAGGATACTCATCAGAATGGATTTGATGATAGTATGCTTACAGATATCTATTCTCTTGATAAGCAATATAACGATGAAGATAATACGTTAGATATTGAGAAGATAGCACAGATGGATAATCATGTTGTGCATGTAGGAGCAGAATATTTTATCCTTCGTAAAAATGCAAAGGGATATTCACAGAAACGTATCTATAAACGAAAGGTAAAAGAGTTTGGTGAAAAGCTGACTAAAATTCCCAAACGTGTATACAGACATTTTGAGGGTAAGAAGTACTTAACAGGTGGATATGAACATAAACTGTCCATTTTAAATACGAATGAAACATTGGAATTGCTCGAAAAGGAGCAGTTTAGTTTTTTACGTTATGGTGATGGAGAAATTGCTATCATGCAGGGAAAATCCATTCCGTTTCAGGAGTATAACCCTGAGTTGGCACAAAAGTTAAAAGAAATGTTAAGAGATAATGAAAAGGAAATAAGAATTGGTATTCCATACTATTATATGCATCCACTTGATTCTTTGAATGATTTTACTAAGAAATTTGCGAGAGCGTTGCCTGTGCAGAGAAAGTTTTTGTGCAGAAATTGTAGTAGGAACATCACATATATTGATACAGCATTGACTCAGGTATATCAGACTTATAAAGAGTATGATTTTGAAAACTATTATGAAAGAATGCAAAATCTGTTAAGAGACAGAGATATAACAGTAGTATGTGGAGAAGGGGTATTAGAACGATTAGAATATAGGGCATTGGATGTATGTCATTCTGTTAATTATATCTATGCGCCCAGTATGAACGCATATACAAAGTATGATGATATCTTAAGGCAGATTCTATCTACAGATAAAAAAAGACTGGTATGTGTCGTGTTAGGACCAACAGCGAAAATTCTAGTGAGTGATCTGGCAAAGGCTGGATACCAAGCATGGGATATGGGACATTATTTTAAAGATTATGATGCCTATCTAAGAAAAAGACCCAGAACAGGGGAAGAGATTGCAAAGTTTTATCAACCGGATTAAGAGAGGACACTATGTTAAAAAAGATAAACTATGTTTTGGATAAAAAACAGAAAATCCATTTGATTTTGCTACTGATTATTATTTTTATAGGTGCATTTGTAGAATTGTTAGGGGTATCAGCAATATTGCCAGTTGTGAATGTAGCTACTTCACCTGAAACAATAGATCAGACTTGGTATTTATCTTGGTTGAAACAGACATTAAAACTTGAAGATGCGGGCCAGATGCTAATTGTATTGTCTATTATTCTTATAATTATATATATTTTAAAAAATGTATATGTGACAATAATGTACAACATGCAGTATGGTTTTATATTTGGAAATCAGAAAAAACTTGCGGTAAAGTTGATGGATTGTTACATGCATCAGAACTATTTGTTTCATGTTTCAAAGAATGTAGCTGAACTTCAACGCAATGTGACAAGTGATGTAAATGGCTTTTTTACGGTTGTTTTGAATTTTTTGCAATTTTTAGCTGAAATTAGTGTATGTGTAGTATTAGTTCTGTATTTACTTATGCAAGATTTTGTTACAACTATGGCAGTAGCAGTTCTATTATTTATTTTTGTTGGACTTTTTGCTGGTATATTTAAGAAAATATTGGGAGAAAAAGGCCGAAAGAATAGGGAAGTCAATGTACAGGTAACGAAGTGGATTTTACAATCTTTTTCTGGAATAAAAGAGATTAAGGTGATAAATGCAGAAGACTTTTTTATTGACAATTATAATAAATATTATAGTCAATTTGCTACACTTCAAAGACAACAATCTATGTTGACATTTCTTCCAAGACCGGTTATGGAAACAGTATGCATATGTGGATTGCTGTTGGCAGTGATTTTAAAACTGACAATTGACAGCAGTGACATCGCTTCATTTATTCCTACTCTTTCAGTTTTTGCAATTGCTGCATTTAGAATGTTACCTTCTTTTAACAGAATTACAGGCTATTTAGGCGGAATTATGTTTAGCATACCTTCTATAGATGCAATTTATAATGATCTGAAAGAAGTAGAACAGTTACTGAAACAAAAAGAAATCATAGAAAAAATAGATGAGAACATGTCTTTGACAAAGTCTATTCAAATGGAGCATGTATCGTTTAAATATCCAGAATCGGATAAGTGGATTTTGAAGAATGCCAATATTGAAATTAGAAAAAATAGTTCGGTAGCATTTATAGGAGCATCAGGGGCTGGCAAAACTACAGCAGCAGATCTTATTCTTGGATTGTTAGAGCCGGAAGAAGGTCATATTTTGGTAGATGGTGTAGATATTTGTACTAATATGGCAGCATGGCACCAGAAGATAGGTTATATTCCTCAGACGATTTATTTAATGGATGACACGATTAAGGCAAATATTGCTTTCGGAGTTGATGAGGCCAATATTGATGAAACAAGAATTCAGAAAGCATTAAAGGAGGCACAGTTAGATGAATTTATTACTCAATTACCAGAGGGTATTCATACGGAAATTGGTGATAGAGGAGTAAAATTGTCTGGAGGACAAAGACAAAGAATAGGAATTGCAAGAGCATTGTATCGTAATCCTGAAGTATTAATATTGGATGAAGCAACATCTGCTCTTGATAATGATACGGAAAAAGAAGTTATGGAGGCTATAGATAGTCTTCATGGTACCAGAACATTAATTGTAATAGCGCATAGATTAACTACAATTCAAAATTGTGATGAGATATATGAAGTAGGAAATGGAAAATTTAAATTAAAATCCAAACAGGAAGTACTGCTATAATATTTATAATAGTAGGAGTGTATAGATTAATATGTATAATAATGAAATAGATAGGAAAATGATAGATTCATTAAAAGGGATCGGAATATTGGCAATTGTATTGGTACACTATGGACTGAGTACATCCAGCAGTTTATTGTCTGGTATAGTTTCTCAAGGTGCCAGGGGAGTACAATTGATGTTTATAGTAAATGCATTTCTTATTTTTGTGTCATTGAGTAAAATTGAATGGGATAGACAACATATTATAAGCTGGTGGAAAGCAAAGTTTATACGATTAATACCGTTATATTATTTTTTTACAATTTTGTATGTTCTTTTGTATGGTGGAGAAACAAGTTATTATCTGGGAACATTAACTCATATTACAGTGCCGGATGTATTGGCAAATCTTCTTTTTTTGCATGGATTACATCCGTATTATATTAATTCTATAAATCTAAATTGGTTCATGGCCGATTTAGCTTTTTTCTATCTAATCGCACCTGTATTGTATCGGTATATTAATTCCTTAGAAAAGGCATGCATTACATTTACTTTGTCTGTTGTTATATGGGGGTGCATTGCAAGAGTAGTTGTTAATTTTTCACCGATTGAAATAAAGGAAATATGGGTTGATTACATTAATATTATTGGATTTTGGGCTGAACTTCCTGTTATATTACTTGGAATTGTGGCATATTATATATACTTATCGATATTTAAAAACAATATGATAAAAAATAAAATGCTAGTTTCAATAACAGGAATTATTTTTTCTTTGTTTATGGGATATTCATTAATAATGTATAAAGGATATTTCATGTTTGTAACTTATGTTAATGCAGCCGCTATTCTACTGTTTATCTTGTTTTTGGCTCAATTATTACATCCATGGAAATGTTTTAGTAATATATTTTTAGCGACCTTTGGAAAACATAGCTATGGAATTTACTTATCACATATCTTTATAATCAGATTATTAAAAAGGGTAGAAATAGATGGGACAACAGAAAATATCTTTATAAGAGTTATAGGATACATAATTGCACTTGCTGTGTCCTTGGTAATTGCTATTTTGGCAGAAAAAGTAATTGATGAACCAATACGAAAATATGTATTAAAGAGTAATAGAAAATAAGGAAAAAGTTCTTAAGTGTATTTAGAAGGTATCAGGAATTATTGGCTTAAATGAGGAGATTTTTATGCAAACAGATAGTCTACAAAATAAATGGAAAAAATATGAGAAAAAATGGAAATTTAGAGATTTTTACTTTAATAAATGCTTGAGAAGGCATGGTATTGTAAAATATTTTCATAGAGAGCCGGTTATGCCAAGATTTGCACACAAACCAGTTATGTCTTCTGCTAAGACGAATGCATATATATTTGAAATGATTCAATCAGGTAAACCGTTTTTGGCATGCCGTTTTGGAAATACAGAACTTCAGACAGTTGTAGGTAATTTGAAAGTAAAGATATTAGGGCACTCAAAAGAGGCAGATGAATATTTAGATAAGTGGTTTACCAGACTTGGAAAAGACTCAGGATTTTTTCCGGTAGATTATCAGTATCTGGATAAGTTTACAGATTGCATACTACATGCAGCAGGACAGGCAGATTTATTGGCAATGTGGCATTTGAACATGGAAGACTTTGTAATTGAGCAATATGCAAATCAGGCAGATTTAACATTTTTGTTCAGACTGGAGCCATGGTTATATAATGGTTGTCCTTGGTCTGCAGCATTAAAAGGGAAAAAAGTATTAGTTATTCATCCATTTGAGGATACTATTAGAGCGCAGTATGAGAGAAGAGATAAACTGTTCCCGGGAACTGATATTTTACCAGAGTTTGAACTTCATACATTGAAAGCAATTCAGACATTATGTGGAGAGAAGGATGAGCGTTTTGGAACATGGTTTGATGCCTTGGATTACATGTATAAAGAAGCAATGAAAATAGATTTTGATATAGCAATTATAGGTTGTGGGGCATATGGCATGCCATTGGCAGCTATGTTAAAAGAGGCAGGAAAGCAGGCAATTCATTTGGGCGGTGCAACGCAACTTTTATTTGGAATAAAAGGAAGACGCTGGGAAGAAAATTATCCATCTAAAATCGCAACCCTTTTTAATGAATATTGGGTATATCCAGCTGAGTCAGAAAAGCCAAAGAATGCTAGTACTGTAGAAATGGGATGTTACTGGAAATAAAAAAATATCGGAAATGCAATGAGGAAAAGTATGAATGTGATTACTGAAAGAGAAAGAAATCGAACATTGGAACAAGAGTACAATGCAAGTAATTTCTCCAAATCCATTGTAAATAATAAAAAAGAACGTATTGAGTGGGTTGATTTTTGTAGAGGAATAGCAATTATATGTGTAGTTCTAGGACATTCTATTACAAAAATGGGAGATTCCAGAATAGAAAGAATAATCAATTTATGTATTTATTCATTTCATATGCCGTTGTTTTTCATGATTTCCGGATTTAACTTAAATGTGAAGAAAAATTTTGAACTTTTTATCAAAAGCAAAATTAAAAATATTTTATTGCCGGCTTATTTATTAGGATTTATCTTATATGTATATAAGATTGTATGGTATACTTTTGAAGAAAATAGAGGGAAATTAGATGAGTTATTAAATGTACGTAATTTCGCAAAAACTTTATTTTGGACAAGGGGCTCATGTATAAATGAATTGTGGTTTTTACCTTGTTTATTTGTTGCATTGGTAATTGCGTATTGGATATTAAATTTTCATAACAAAATAATTCAGCTCATCTTAAGTTTATTTTGTTTTTTATAAGGAGACTTATGGGGAAATTACATTTATATGCCAAGTCCGTTGTATGCTGACGTTGCATTGTGTGGAGTTATCTTTATAGTTGGTGGAAATATATTTATTAAGAAATTAATAGAATTAGATTCAAAAAAGACATTACAATTAATACTTATTACATTTATATGTTTTAGTATGGGAAATGCACTTCAATTATATTTCAAATTTGGAAAAGTTAATTTTTCGTCTATTCAAATGGGAAATATAATTACCTTTTTCTTAAATGCAATTAATGGTTCGATGTTAGTGATAGGTGTATCGAAAATTTGTGAAAAAAATAGGGTGATTAATTATATTGGGAAGAATACATTAGTAATTTATGGAGTACATTACATTTTTTTAGAAATAAGTTGTTATATACATGAAATGTATGGTATGAATAACGGAATTATTAATTCAATAATGTGTACAGTTGTAATTATGATATTTAGCTTGTGTATAGTAAAAATTGTAGAAAAAATAGAAAATGGACTAGGTAGATTTAATTTGTAATTGATTAGAATAATTTGAAGTTACATGGGATGAGAGGAGTAATCTGGTAATGAGTGTTGTTATGATTATAGTTGTTAGTGCGCTGATACAGTCATTTCTTACGTGCATAGTGATTCGAAAAAAAGATATAAAAATACGTAGTTATATTGAAAATATTATACTTTTATGGATATCATTTAACTACTATATATTATCTGTTACGAAGTATTATTTAGGTTACAAGTGGGAAAATTTGCTAGAAAGTTTTTGGAATGCTCAGACAGTTACACTTGTACACTATTGCATTCCTTTGATATTTATTTCTGCTTTCATAAATATAGCATTTCTTTTTTTAAAAAAGGAGTTATTATGTAAATTTTTTAAGCTTTACAGTGCAAGCTTGTATTTTTCGTTTTTTTTCATGTATTTTATTACAAGAGAAGTATCTAACAGAGCCGTTATGTATTGCTTGATTTTACATATATGTATTATGTTTGTTTCGATTATTGTCACTTGGAAACAACAAAGCATTAGTAATAAATTAGGATTTTGGAAAAAGGCTCAAAGAATATTTTTTCCTATATGCACATGGCTAATGTTGTTTTCGATTAGTACACCCGTAGAGTTGTATTTAAATAACTCAGATGATTTTTCACTTTCTTTTTGGACTTTCTTTCCTAAATTGTTGATTATAAGTATTATTGTGCTAGGCATTCTTGTAGTTTTGGGCAGTAGATGTTTGACAGATCAATTTATTCCAATTTTTGATACTGTTTTATTTGGAATGGTATTCATGGGGTATTTACAGGGAATGTTCCTTAATGGCAAGATGAATCAATTAGATGGGGTTGAACAGGATTGGAGTAGAGGAATAGTTGCTATAAATTTAGGAATATGGTTGATATGCTTTATAGCCTTGTTTATAATATATAAAGTTAAGAGTACTGTATTGACCAAAATTATAAAGTATGGGTGTTTATATTTAACATTGATTCAATTAGTTACAACGGTGTTTTCTATTGTAACATCACCTAATACGGCTGCTAAACATGAATACGCATTAACAACTGAAAATTTTTGCTCTATAAATCAAAATGATAATATAATTGTCTTTGTATTGGATAAATTTGATGGAAGAATTATTGATGAAATTAAAGAAAAAGATGAAGCTTTTTTAGATCCATTAATGGATTTTGTATATTTTCCTAATGCGACCAGCGAACATTGTCCTACAGAAAACAGTATTCCTTTTTTGTTGACTGGAACAAAGTGGGAGTCTGATAGGACTGATAGATACACTACATATGCATATGATGAATCGGCTTTGTTAAACCGGTTATATGACAATAATTATGAGTTGGATATTTATACAGATAATATATATGTTGATGAATCCATGGTTGATAAAATTCCTAATTATCATTCGGATATAAGAAAAAACTGCAACGCATATGATTTATTCAGTATGATGAATATTTGGTCAAGATATAGATTTGCCCCTTTTATTGTAAAAAATTATTATTTCTATTATACATATGAGTTGAATACTTTGTTAACAGATGATTCTTTATACAGTATTCATAATGATTGGAAGATTTATCAACAACTTACACAGGAAAAATTACATATTTCTGAAAACGGAGATAAGGGAACTTTTAAATTCATTCATATGAAGGGTGCACATCCCCCTTTTGTATTATCAGAAGATCTTCATTATACTAAGTATGAAGATAGAAGAGCTGATGAAATGGGAGACAGAATTTCACAGGCAAAAGGTAGTTTAAAGGTTGTATATGAATATTTGGCACAACTTAAGGCATTGGGAAAGTATGATGATGCAACTATTATAATTACTGCAGATCATGGTGAAACACAGTTATTGCATGATGAAGGAGAAAAAATGATAGATATATCCTGCCCAGTTATGTATGTGAAGGATCCTGACTATGATTCTATAGGCCAGAAGAAAATATCAGAGGCACCAGTATGTCAGGCTGATATAATTTCTTTGCTTATGAATAAAGTAGAAAAACAAAGTATGGAAAAATCCTTTTTTGATTATAGCGTGGATGAAGAAAGAAATCGTGTAATGTATAGAGAAGAAGCTGATGAATATACAAAATACGGAATAAATGGTAATGTTAGAGATTTAAGTAGCTGGAAAGTGTTGGAGTATGGGGCAAGGGTTGATACTCAGAAATAAAAGGTATTTCTGTATGATACGAGGAAGGAAGAAATTATGCAAGCAATTATTTTAGCAGCAGGAATGGGAAAGAGATTAAAGGATCTTACAAGTGAGGCAACAAAATGTATGGTCAAGGTAAATGGCGTTGCCATGATCGATCGTATGATGGGACATTTGGACAAGCTTGGTTTATCCAGAGTGGTAGTAGTAGTCGGTTATGAAGGCCAGAAATTGATGGATTATATTGATGCATTAGGTCTGAAGACTCCTATTGTTTATGTAAATAATGAAATCTACAACAAAACAAATAATATATATTCATTATATCTTGCAAAGGATTATCTTCTTCAGGAAGATACCATTCTTCTTGAGTCAGATCTGGTATTTGAGGAAGCAGTTCTGCAGAAACTGATAAATCATCCATATCCAAGTTTGGTTCTGGTCGATAAATTTGAAAGTTGGATGGATGGTACTGTTGTAACGCTTGATGAGGATGATAACATTCAGGCATTTGTATCTAAGAGAGAGTTTGATTTTAAAAGAATTGATGAATATTATAAGACTGTAAATATCTATAAATTCAGTAAAGAATTTTCAGAACTTTATTACGTGCCGTTTTTGGAAATTTATTGTAAGGCAATGGGAACTAATGAATACTACGAACAGGTATTGAAGGTTATTACTTTCCTGGATGATCCTCATATTAAGGCAGTTCGCCTTGGGGGTGAGAAGTGGTATGAGATAGATGATGTGCAGGATCTGGACATAGCAGAATCAATTTTTTCAGAGGGAACAGAGAAATTACATAAATTTCAAAAAAGATATGGTGGTTATTGGCGCTATCCGAAGATGCTTGATTTCTGCTATCTGGTAAATCCGTATTTCCCTAATAAGAAGCTGATTGATGAAATGCAGGCTAACTTCCAGACATTGCTTACACAGTATCCCTCAGGTATGCATATCAATTCTTTAATTGCTGCTAAGAACTTTGGCTTAAAAGATCCACAGATTATTGTTGGTAATGGTGCTGCAGAATTAATTAAGAGTCTGATGGAAGGACTTACCGGTAAAATCGGTGTACTCCATCCGTCTTTTGAAGAATACGCAAATAGAAGAAAGCCAGAAGATCTGGTGCCGTTTGTGTGCCAAAATCCTGATTATACCTATACTGCTGATGAATTAATGGAATTTTATGATAAGACAGATATAAAAAATTTACTCATCGTGAACCCTGACAATCCATCCGGTAATTATATTCCAAAGGCAGATGTGATTCGTCTGATCGCATGGGCAAAACAACGGAGTATTAAGCTTGTAATTGATGAATCTTTTGTAGATTTTGTAGATATGGAAGAAAATACAACGTTATTGGAGCAGTCTTTATTGAACAGTAACCCTCATTTGTATGTGGTAAAGAGTATTTCCAAGTCCTATGGTGTTCCTGGACTTCGTCTTGGTATTCTGGCTTCAGGAGATGCAGAAGCCATTGCAACAATGAAGAAAGATGTAGCGATTTGGAATATTAATTCTTTTGCTGAATTTTATATGCAGATTTATGAGAAATACAAATCTGCTTATGCTGCAGGTCTTACAAGGTTTTATCAGACGAGAAAGAAGTTTATTGAGGATTTGGCAGAGATTTCTTTTTTACGTGTTATTCCATCTCAGGCTAATTATGTACTTTGTGAGATTACAAAAGATTACACATCAACCGAACTTACAACGATCCTTCTGGAAGATAATATTTTAATTAAGGATTTATCTACCAAGAAAGGCTTTGAGGGAAAGCAGTATGTAAGGATCGCTGTGAGGGATGAAGAGGATAATCAAATGCTGATTTCCGCATTAAAAGCACTTTTACTTAAATAGAGGTAGGACATGGAAGTTTTATATCAAGCATTAGAATGGATTATGAATGGCTGCTATGCCATATGTCATAATTATGGCATTGCAATTATTTTATTTACATTGATCAGTAAGATTATTTTGTTACCTGTTTCTATCTGGGTGCAGAAGAATTCTATTAAAATGGTAAAAATGCAGCCTGAAATCAATTTTTTGATGGCAAAGCATTTTGGGGATAAAGATACGATTGCAGAAGAACAGGCCAAGATCTACAAGCGTGAAAAATATCATCCGATGGCATCTATGATTCCGTTAGTGATCCAGCTTTTATTATTAATGGGAGTAATTGAAGTCATCAAACGTGGTATGACAACAGATGGTATTTCCATGATGTTTCTGGGCATTGATCTGAGTCTTGTGCCTAGTCAGGATGGCATATCCCTTATTTGGTCTCCGATTATAGCGGGATTATCTGCATGGATCATGTGCGTAGCCCAAAATGCCAGCAATGTTTTACAGGCAGAACAGTCAAAATTGAATAAATATGGGATGATGGCCTTTTCGGTCGGATTATCATTATATCTTGGCTGGTTTGTAAGTATTGGTGTTGCACTGTATTGGGTGGCAAGTAATTTATTTGCTGTAGTGCAGTTATATTTGCTCAACTGGGCTATTAATCCGAAGAATTATGTAGATTATGAGGCTTTGGAAAAGAGCAAAAAGGAACTGGAAAAGCTTGGACAGATCGGAGCTAAAAAGAGAAAATTCAATGATCCGGAATCGAAACGTGAAAGACAGGACTACAAGAAATTTTTCTCTGTCGTAAATAAGCATCTGGTATTTTACTCCGAGGGAAGCGGTTTCTATAAATACTATCAGGGAATGATTGAATATTTACTGGAAAAGACTAATTTGACCATACACTATATTACAAGTGACCCTGATGACCAGGTTTTTGAAATTGCAAAGACTAATGACAAATTGAGACCATATTATATTGGTGAGAAACGTCTGATTACTTTGATGATGAAGCTGGAGGCAGATGTCGTGGTCATGACAATGCCTGATCTGGAAAACTTCCACATCAAACGTAGTTATTTGCGGAAGGATATTGAATATATCTATGTACCTCATGGAATGGATAGTTTAAATTTGACTATGCGAACCGGATCTATGGATCACTATGATACAGTTTTCTGTGTAGGCAAGCATCAAAGAGAAGAGATTGAAAAGACAGAGGCTGCTTATGGATTGCCTAAGAAAAAACTTATTAACTGGGGTTACTCATTATTAGACTCTATGAGAGCGGATTATCAGAACCTGGCAAAGGCAGAGAGTACGGACAGAAAGAAGATTCTGATTGCGCCATCCTGGCAGGAAGGAAATATAGTAGATAGTTGTTTGGAACAGATTCTGGATGAATTAAAAGGACAGGGGTATATGATTACTGTCAGACCACACCCACAGCATGTTCGTCATAGAGCAGAGTTTATGGAACAGTTAAAGACAAAATATGCACAAAATCCGGACATTGAGATACAGACAGACTTTTCATCCAACAGTACTGTTTTCGAAGCAGATCTGATGATCACAGACTGGTCCGGTATTGCCTATGAATATGCATACACCACGCAGAAGCCTGTATTGTTTATTAATACACCAATGAAGGTTATGAATCCCGAATATCAGAAGATTGATACAGTTCCGTTGAATATTCTGCTTCGTGAAGAAATTGGCTGTTCGGTCAATCTGGAAGATCTTAGTACATTGAGGGAAAAAGTACAGGATTTATTGTCACAAAAAGAACAGTATTACGACAAGATTGGAAATTTTGTTCAGGAGTATGTGTATAATCTGGGAACAAGTGCGGAAGTTGGAGCCAATTATATGATTTCTGCAATTCAAAAGAAAATAGATGAAAAAAACAATAAGTAAGTTAGGAGAGAAAAAATTATGAAGAACGTATGGAAGATTTTTGGAATGGCTTATGTAGCTGCATGTGGTATGCTTTTATTTGGCGCAAATGCAAAAGCATATATTGATCCATCTGTAGCAACCTATGCAATTCAGGCAATCGCAGGTATTGTCATTGCAGTTGGTGCGGCAGTAGGAATATACTTCAGAAGAGCAAAGAAGAAGATCAATGAAAAACTTGGCGTAGATGAAAATAAGAATAAAGAAGTAGAATCTGATGACATTATTGTGAAATAAATGGAAAAACTACTTTTCCAATAATATTATCATAGGATATTATACCTATTTCAGAATATCGGCTGTCTGTGCTGTGTTCGTAATTATCTCCTATGACAAAGTACTGCTCATTACTCATCTGTATTTTGTCTGTGGCAGCTCCAGAGTAGCTGATATATGTATCAGGTCGTTGAAATGGACTTTCTATGTTATTTACATAGATAAGTCCATTTTTTATTTGAACGGACTCATTGGGACAGGCGATGATTCGTTTGATACAAACAGAGTGGACGTTTGCTGAGTAGAAAACGATAATATCACCATCCTGGAATGTCTTGTTATGTTTGTCAATGATAACAAGATGATTGGGGGTAAGAGTGGGAGACATAGATTCCCCTTGTACTAATGTAAATTGAAACCAGTAGGTGGATATATAGCAGGTCAATATGAGAATAATCAAAATAGTTAGAATGGGTTTTAATTTGTTGATCATAAAGGACTCCTGATGTATGCATTTCTGATAGTTATTGTATCATAGAAAATAGTTATAATAAAAATAATTTTGCAAATATATTATAACCAAAATATATGAAAGTAGTATGCAAATAATTAATATAGTATTAAATATATTTTTTAAAAGTTGTATATATTTATCACATTGCGTCATACAATAAACCAATTTAGGAATAAAAATGGCAATATATTGAAAAGAGTAAGAAAATATCATATTATATAGATGAATATTCGGGCAAAGTAATACCGTACCGCATATTGTGGGCAAAACGGACAGTATTGTGAGGTCTGCAAAAGTTGGAAGCAAAAATATATTATAGCAAATAATAGATAATTTTTAGTTATCCGTTGGTTTATTACGCATTATTAAAGGAGAATTATGTTAGGACAAGTTAACTATATTACCTCAAATGATTATCAAGTCCAAGGTCCATATGACGAAATTGAAGGATCAGATTTTGAAAATAAAATGCACAAGTTAATTTCTAATTACATACAGAATTATTTTATTCAAGGACTAAGACTTAAAAAAACACCTAATACAAGAGATGATGGAAAAGATATGATAATAACATCTCCTGTAGAATTTGTTCTTTGGGGCAAGGAATTTAAACATAAAAATAGAAAAGACAAAATTACAGTATATCTAGAATGCAAAAGTACAAAAGATATAAGAGTAAGTAGAGATAAATTTTCACATAACATTTTAGTTGCCAATGATTCAAAGATTGATTATTTTGTCTTAATTACAAATAAATGTATAACACCTGAAGCATATTATTTAGCGATGACTAATGCGGAAGAAAACGGATATGAATTTGTTTTATTTGACAAAATTCTATTAAATATTTTTACGAGTAATAACTATGTGCCATCTTCTGAAGAAACTATATCATACCAGATTATGACAGGACTAGAAAACGGAGAAAATAGACTTGATATTTTTCTATTATTTCAAAATCATAGTTCGCAAACGCAACTTTTTAAATATAATTTGAAAAGTAATCGTAATTGGAAATTATCTGAGGAATCACTAAATAAATTTATAGAGCCATACAGCTGTATGGCTGTAAAAGTAACTGCTTTAAAAGAGTATAATGATGGAATTGATAATTTGCTTTTAAATGTAGAATATGATAATAATACAAAAACAGTTTCTATTAATGGTTCTAATGTAAACTATGTATTTGAAACGCCTTTAGTTGGGCAACAACATAAAAATTTAATCAATCTATTTTCTGAAAAAATATTGAATAATTTTCAGAAATTAATAGTTCATATTCACGGAGAAGCAGGTATTGGAAAAACACGTATTAAAGACGAGATTGTAAGGAATATACAGGATTGTGGTATTGATATATTTGAATTTCATTGTATGGAAAAAAAGCAAGAAAACGATAAAAAAGAATTTATCTTCGGTATGAAAGAAAGAGGTATAATTTCAAATTTTCCAAACCCATATTCCAGGTATGTTGTTATCCTTGAAGATTTTCATTATGCTTCTCATTGTTTAGTTGATTATATAATACATTGTTCAGACCCATCAGTATTATTTGATAATCCTATTTCGTTTATTATCCTAGGAAGAAATGATGACACCATATTTAATAAAGAATATATTAGGTTTACTGAATTTTCAAAAGGTTCTCAATTTATTTTCGATGATGAAATTGAGAAATTGGAATCAAATGATTGTATAGCACTAATTAAAACAATCATTAAAGAAGTACCACAAAAAGTTTTAGATGATATTTGTTATGCAGCTGAAAATAATCCATTTTATATTATTCAATTTATAGAATATTTGTTAGAAAATAAATTAGTTAATATAGCTAATCGAAATACGGTTGGTATAATAAATGCAGCAACTTTTAAAGAAAAAATTTATATACCTCGTAATATAGAAGAACTTTTGGAAAAAAGAATTAATCTTTTGAAAAAACAAATAGGAGTGTTGGCATATGATTTTCTATTAATTTTAGCTTTTAAGAAAAATCTATGTGCTTCTGAATTATTTGATGAGTTGTTTGACTTGGATAAAAATGCAAAAGAATATTTACTACAACATCATTTTATAAAAACAGATTCTACAAAACAGAATATAATTTTTGAACACGAGAACATCTATCAATATTGTGCTAAATTACTTTCAACAGATTGCTATTCAAATGAAATTTATAAAAAAATATATAAAACTAATATAATTTTTAAATCATTGAATAAATTTGAAAGAGGAAAAGTCTATTATAAAAATAAGCTATATGATGAAGCACTTGAATCATATCAGGAAATTATAAAACAAGTAAAATTATTTGATAATGTCGCTGCAATAAATATGCCTTTTTACTATTTAGAATATATTGATGATATTTATTATATATTTTTAAAGAGAAAAGAATATGAAATGTGCGAAAAATGTATTTTATCGGTATTATATATTTCATTACACAATATTTCTAATGGCTATGCTACTTGTAACATAAAGAGTATTGAAAAAAAGATAAAAGAAAACCATAAAAATAATTATAAATTGCAGATTTCATATAAACAGATGAAAATGCACTATTATATGCAGTGTGGTAATAATCTGAAAGCCTTTCAACTGGGATCAGAGTTGTTTGCACTTGAACGATATAATAATTCTGATTTATTTAGTCCAGATGTTAGATTTAACTTATTTGATAGGATGTCAAGTTTATATAATCAACTTAATCATAAAGAGTTAGCAGAACTCTACAATAAATTAGCGTTTGATGTTGCAAAAAGAGAAAATAATAATACGTTTTTTGCATTGTCATATATGACATCCTCCAAAATATGTTTCTTTGAAAATCCGGACAAGTCTTTAGAACATATGCAAAATGCACAAAAATATATATCTTGTATTAAAAATACTCGATTAAGTTGTCATAACCAACTTAGTATTATATCTGCAAGATTCCTTATTAAACCTAATGTAGACAAAAGTGATTTATTACAAGAGGTAAAAGAACAATTAAATATTGCAAATGAAATTCAATATCCTATTGCACAAATACGCTCGTATTATTTAATGGCTGTACTTTTATACTGCCAATTATCGGAAACAGTTGATTGGGATTTAATAATATCATATTTAGACAAAGCAATTGAACTATGCATATACAATGCAAGTATAAAATTTTTGCCAAATATTTATAATATGAAAGCAATAGTAGCTAACAATTTAAAGAAAAGCACAGACTTAATATTTAAATATTACAATACAATGCTTCTATATTTAAAACAACAGAATCAACTTTTTTTAGGAAATTTTGACTTTACTTATAGTAATGTTATTAATTTGACAAATTACGCATTATTTTTATTAAAAAATAATGGTGAAAATGAGTATTATAACTTTATGTCTCAAATTGGAGGTTACAGCGTTGATGTATTTTGTGATTTTAAATGTTCAGATAATAAATTATGCTTTTATTCATGTACAAATATATTAGATAAATTTAAAGAAATAGAGCAAGGGCTATTAGAGCATAAATTCATTAATAACTTTGATGCGTCTAAATATAATTTGACTGATCAAAATGCGGAATATTATATACCGTTGCTTGTTTAATTTTTTATAATTTTGTAATTTTCAATAAACAGAACATCAATATTTGTACGTAAAAATGTGGAAATAGCATCATTAGGTGATTCTACTATTGGCTCGTTATTGTCATTAAAAGATGTATTTAATACTACTGGTATTCCAGATAATTTTTCGAATTCAGTTAAAATATTATGTATTAGCATATTTGAGTTTCTATTTACCGATTGAATACGAGCAGAACCATCAATGTGTGTAATGGAAGGTAATAATTTTTTGTATGAATCTTTGACCTGAGCCGCTAAAAGCATATATGGAGAATTAACAATAATGTCAAAAATCTCATATTGTTTTTCTTCGGTAACAGTTGGCGCAAAAGGTCTAAACGTTTCACGGTGTTTTACATGTTTATTAATTATATTTTTCATATCAGGGTTACATGGATTGGCTAAAATACTTCTATGACACAGAGCGCGGGGACCATTTTCGCTTCGACCATGTAATAATGCTACTATTTTGTTTTGATATATCTCTGATGCAATGTCTTCTGCAAGAGATGACAGTGGTACTATAGTATAGTTTAATTCATGTGACATAATGTCTTTTTCAATATCTGTAGTAGTATAATCAAATCCCAAATAGGGCAGGGACTTAGAGGTATTTGAGATTGCATAGTTGCTATGCAACATTTTATATGCAACATATGCTGAACCAATTGCCTGACCTTCATCACCAGAGGAAGGACAAATATGTATCCGAATATTAGGATGCTCTCTTACTATTTTATAATTTAAAGGGCAATTAAGGAATAAGCCTCCAGTTAAACAAAGATTTGCAGGATGATATTTATTAGCTATATAATTTATTATTTCACTAGTCTGATTTTCAATATATGATTGAACAGTATGAGCTATATTGGATTTATTATTAATCAGGTAATTATAATAAGAGATATTGGATTTTTTATATAAATTATATAATTGGTCTAGTATATCGGTAAATTTAAGGGAAAATTGCAAAGAATCTATTTTAGAAACCGGGAAATTAAATAGATTAGTTCCGTATGGCGATAACCCCATTGTTTTCCCTGCACCAAATGGACCATAACCAAGCAATGATGTTATTTGTCCATATTTTTTCCCTAAGCTTATTTGTTCATCCTTATAAGCTAGGTTCATAAAAGGATAATTATACATTTGTGGTCTTGTAAAACCATGAATATAATTGCTTTGCAATCTTCTCTCGAGTAAAGATATTATTTCGCCCTTAGCATAAAAAAGTGATTCAGATTCTTCCATTTTTTCTACTATATCTCCACCACCATCGGCTACAAAAACAAGTGCTTCATTAAAACCTGATGTGTTGAAACAGGATTCAGCGTGGGCAAGATGATGAGATACAGGAATAACTTGTGGAAAATTTAGATTATAATGTTCAGATAACATTTCCTTAGTGTATTCATATAAATTATGTATATCAACAGAAGTACAACTAACACCAATACAAGAGATTTCGTGAATAGATATATGTAAGTATTTTAATAAGGCATCAATGGCTTCAAACGGAATACTTAAAGAACTTGAATGTTTTATACGATCTATTCTTTCTTGCGCAATAGCCCCTAATAGAACACCGTTACTTACAACAGCCACTCCGCGATCGTGTCCCATGTTTATTCCCATACTAATATCTCTACTCATAATGACTTTCTCCTTAAAAGTGATGATAAAAAACTAGTAGATAACTAAAAATTATCCTTCAATTCTCATCTTCTTCCTCGGGTGTTTATTAGTCAGAATCTCTCTTTGCTTTGCTAATGTAACATGGGTATATATTTCAGTTACATTGATGGAGCTGTGCCCAAGCATTTCCTGAATATAACGAATATCCACATCTTCTTCTAAGAGTGCTGTTGCAAAAGTATGACGAAACATATGAGGAGTAATATGTTGCTCTATGGATGCAACAGAAGTATATTTATTTATCATTCTTCTTACACTTTGGTCGGAAAGTGGTTTGCCGGATTGACTGGCAAAAAAATGATTGCAGGAAACAATTTCTTTGTGATATTTTTTTTCATATTCTTTTAAAATGTTTAATACATCTTCATTTCCGATATGTATCCGCCTTTCCTTACTGCCTTTTCCATAGATCAGAATGGAACCTTCATTGAGATTGACTTCATTTGGAGTCAGGTTGCATAATTCGGATATGCGAATACCTGTTGCAAATAGAAATTCTATAACAGCCGCATCACGAAGCGCGTTTCTTCTTTGATATGGCGTACGAGCTGTCTGGTGTTCATGATAAATCGTTGCTAAGATGCTTTCGATAGAGTGTAAAGGGATTGTTTTAGGCAAAAGAATTGGTTCCCGGAAACGAATGTGCAGTTTATCAAAAGGATTTTTTTCAAGGATTTCTTTGTACTCAAGATAATGAAAAAAAGCTTTGGTAGACGCTATTTTGCGTTTGACGGTTTTGGGCTTGTAATGTGCATGTAGAGAACTGATGTAGGATTCAAGGATAGGAATAGAGAGTTCTTCTATTTCAGTATCTTCAATGAAACAGAGAAATTGATATAAGTCTATCATATAGGATTTGATGGTCTTGGAATCTAGTTTTTTTTGAGCTGTGCAATAGGCAAGATAATTTGAAAGATGTGATTGATTTTTTGTTTTCATTTTATAGAGTCTCCTTTGATTAATATTTTGTAACTATTCAGAGCCATGCAAATTAAGGCAGAATATGCTTGTTTACAAGCATATTTGACTCAATTTATATGGCGAAGTAACCACATGAGCAAAAAACAAGCTGTGAAACAGCGATTTTGCGAATGGGGTTCTGAATAGTTACAATATTTTAATATGTATCGGATTTTTGCAAAAATCAAATTATTTACGTGACCTGGCAGATTGGGAAGGATAAATTGTAGCAGTTGAATACCTGAATGAATTAGAATAGTTGCTTGAATTTTTGATATAATAGTAACCATAATGTGTTAATGTATTGTATAATACATAAGAAAGATAAGCGTATGGACAGAATGGAGAGTAACATGGAGAAAATTTTTATTTCGAACATTAAAATCAATAAAGTACGTCACTTGGAAAATATTGAAATTAAATTATCTGACCAGGAGGCCAAACATTTAATTATCACTGGGAAAAATGGAAGTGGTAAAACCAGTTTGCTAAATTCGATAGCTACTTTTTTGGGTTCAATTACAAATTCGGATAACCCGATGGATGCGATGCGCTATCTTGAAAATGATAAAAAAAATCTGATAGTCAGCAAAGAAAAAGGAAATACTTTAGAAGTTCGAAAAATTAAAGAGCGTATAGCATATTTTGAAAAAGAAATTGAAGAAACTTCTGCAGGGATCATGTTAGACTTAAACTGTTCATTAGAGGACGTTCGACAGGAATTTCAACAAGGGCATTTTATCGTAGCATATTATAAGGCGGATAGAGTTTTTAGAGCTCAGGTTCCCAAACATGTGGAAAAGGTTGAACTGAAAAATGATTATACGATAGATGAAACTCCTCGAGATGATTTTATTAAGTATTTACTTGACTTAAAAATGACACAGGCGTTGGCTGCTTCTAATGGGAAAGAAGAGAAGGCAGGAAAAATTAAAGCATGGTTTGAACGTTTTGAAAAATTGCTACAGACAATTTTTGAGGATGATTCTCTAAAACTAGAATTTGATGAAGATACATTTAAGTTCAAAATTATCATGAATGGAAGGGAACCATTTGATTTTAATACGCTTTCCAGCGGTTTTGCAGCCGTATTAGACATTGTGGTAGATGTTATTATCCGAATGGAAAAACAGATTACTACGGTATTTGATTTTTCTATACCGGGTATTGTTTTGATAGATGAAATAGAAACACATCTGCATTTAGCTTTACAGAAAAAAATATTAGGATTATTAACAACTATTTTCCCCAATGTGCAGTTTATTGTTTCAACGCATTCACCATTTGTTATTAACAGTATTGAAAATGCAATTATATATGATCTGGAAAAACATTTATTAGTAACAAATGGACTGTCAAATGTACCATATGCAGGAATTGTAGAAGGATATTTTGATTCAGATACAATGTCAAACAGTTTAAAAGAAAAATTCGAAAGATATAAAATTCTAGTAAATAAAAAAGAGTTATCAGATGATGATTTTGAGGAAATATCTGAACTGGAAATGTACTTGGATGAAATTCCGGATTATCTTGCACTGAATATCACAACGGAGTATCAACGCCTGAAGTTAGCGTTAAGAAGCAGGGAGGACATTTAATGGTCAAAATAGTAAGATCTTTTCCTGCGCCAGTTTCATTACAGGAAGAAGCTAAGAAAAAAGGTGGAAGCTATGAAAAGAATGATGTAGTGGAACAATTGAAAAAGGATTTTCATAATAAGTGTTATATTTGTGAGATGGATAAATTGCAGGATCCTCAAGTGGAACATTTATTGCCACATAAAAATGGAAAGTATTTAGATAGAAAGTTCGATTGGAATAATTTGTTTTGGGCATGTGGACACTGTAATAATGTAAAAAATCAAAATAAATATGATGAGGGAATTATTGATTGTTGTAAAACTGATCCTGAAGAGGTAATATCATTTCAACTGGAAAATGAGAATGTACATATATTTGCTAGAGCCGAAAAAGATAAGAATTCATTATTAACGGCAGAATTGGTAACGGAAGTGTTTAGCTTAAGAAATACATCGATGCGTGTATATAAAAGTGAAATGAGATTTGAAGCATTGACAGAGGAAATGAATAAATTATATGATTCTATTGAAGAATTCCAAAACGATCCGAATTCGAGAGTGGCAAAAAGGAAAATAAAAGCATTACTTAGAAAGGAATCCAGATTTGCAGCGTTTAAGCGGGAATACATACGAGAGAATCACCCCCAATACAGACAATTATTGGATAATGATTTGTGGTGTTTTCATTAGGTGTGATAGGTGAGGAGAATAAGCAGGAAAATACAGACATAAAAAATAAAAGGGAGAAAACAGTGAAAAGAATTAATATAAACATAGTAGCCGCATTATTAGGCGGTATTGCATTTGTACTCATCTATGGCATTAAAATATTAAATCCCCTTTATACAGACTGGTTATTAACAGGAGGTGACCCATCCCAGCATTATCTAGGCTGGGAGTTTTTCAGACGTTCAGACTGGTATTTCCCTTTGGGATTAACAGACCAGTTGGCATATCCGTTGAAGACCTCAGTTATATATACAGATTCAATTCCAATATTTGCTGTTTTTTTTAAATTGTTCCGAAGTATATTGCCCCGGCAATTTCAGTATTTTGGCATTTGGGGATTGTTATGCTTTGTTTTACAGGGATATTATGCAGCGAAGATTTTGGGTGAACGTAGTTCTTCCAAAGCAGTAATTTTGGCAGGGAGCGTTTTCTTTATTGTATCGCCTATTATGGTTTTCCGTATGTATTATCATACTGCTTTGGCAGCGCACTGGCTGATTTTATTGGCAATTTATTTTTATTTCAAACATGAAAAAGAATACAGGGATATTTTCAAGCCTGTAATGCAATGGGGAATACTTGGGATTTTGATTGGGGCTATTCATCTGTATTTTGTACCAATGTGTGGAGCAGTTCTTTTGGGATATATTCTATGCAGTATATGGAAAGAGAGAAAGATACGCATTAGATTTTTCTATCCTGGTATCAGCTTTTCTGTGGGATTATTTCTGACGGTTTATTTACTGGGAGGATTCAGCAGTGGAGCGGACACAGGAACAAATAATCTGGGACTGTTTAGCTTTAACCTGAATGCGTTTCTCAATCCCATGAGTTATTCCACTCTTTTAAAGAATACTTCTTTATGGAATTGGCCGTTTTATACGCAAGGTCAGTATGAGGGATTCTCTTATTTAGGAATGGGAATTATTTTACTGTGTGCATGTGGCATTGTACTGATGATAAGAAATATATTCAGGAGAAGGAAACCATCTGTTTATCAGGTAATGACAGTTTTAATGAGCATTGGATTGATTGTCCTGGCTGCTTCACCGACAATTACCTGGAATGATAAATTGTTATTGCAGTTACCATACTCCAGTACGATATACAAATACTGGGGGATTTTTGGCTCCTGTGGTCGTATGGCATGGCCTGTAGTTTATTTTCTGATGATATTTGGGATTACCTCCATAGGCGATATGAAATGGAAACGAAAAGAAATCTCCTGTGTGGTATTGATATTGGCATGTTTGGTACAGGTTGTTGATTTAAGTGGACAGCTGTACAAAAGACATGAGAATTATAGTGAGAAGGTTGTTTACCAAAGTCCGTTAGCTGGCTCTGTATGGGATGATATTATTTCCTCCGGAGAGTATAAGCATGTTGTATGGGTCACTCATAATGTGGATCATAATGATGTGATACAGGTTGCCATTTATGCAATGAGGAATGACATGACAATGGGTAATTTTTATTTCGCACGGGGAATTGATAAGAGAGATATTATTGAAGAACAGCTGCAGAATACATCAGAGGATTGTGTATATGTTTTTCTAAAGTCTGATGATACATTTGAGTATGAAATTTATGAAAACTATGAGGATGTACTGCATTTTTATCCTTGTGGGGATTATATGATAGGAACAGTGAAGAGTTTATGATTTTAGCAATTAATTATGCAGATGAAAGCTTTTCCAAGGCACAGAAGTGGAATTTGGAAACAGCACTCCGTTGGGGCGCAGATAAAGTAATTGGATATACACCGAAAGATATAGATGAGGAATTCAGAGAGAAGAATAAGGATATTCTGGCTGCAAAGAAAGGAAATGGTTTCTACTTGTGGAAACCGTATTTCCTTAACAAAGCATATAAGGAATTGGAGGATGGAGATTATCTGATCTATACAGATGCAGGGTCCATATACATTAATAAGATTCAGTATCTTATTGATTGTATGGAGAAAGAAGAGATGGATATCATGACTTTTTCTCTGGAAAAGGAGATGCTGGAGCGCAAATATAATAAGCGGGATGTATTTGTCCTTATGGGATGTGATTCACCGGAATATGCAGATACTCCACAGTCTATAGGTGGATATGTGGTATTAAAGAAATCTCCTTTTGTGGAAAAATTTTTGAAAGAAGATCTGGAATATGCGCAGGATCCGAGAATTATTACAGAACAGGAAAATACACAGGGAAAACCCAATTATCCTGATTTTGTAGTACACAGGCATGATCAGGCGGTATGGTCTTTGATGGTAAAGAAATATCACTTAAAAAGATTTAGAGATCCCTCACAGTTTGGTATGCAAAATTCATATGAAAAGGAAGTGGAGGAAAGAAGTACATTTCCGCAGATTATTGACTCTCACAGGATGAATGTGGGAAGCCGGTTTGAATTAAGCTGGCGAAGAAGCAGATTGGGAAAGATATATATAAGGATCAAATCTAAATTAGGGAATAGATAGCCATAAATACAAAGGAAACTATTTTGTCAGAAAGAGGAAGTATACAATATGAGGAAAAGAAGAACAATATTAATATTTAGTTTAATAGCGGCGATTTGTTCGACAGTTGCGTTATTGGCTGATGTGGAAACAACGGGTAATCTGTCCATGGCGCTTAATGGAGATACAATTGTATCTTTTATAATGGTAATTGGATTATTTGTAGTATACAGAAATGTACTGCTTAGGGAGAATAATTTCTGTGTATCTGCAACGATTAGAGCCAAGATTGGGAATGCAGTAACAGCTTTACTTTTTTCTGTCTGCATGATCATTGGAAAGTCACAGAATGCTCATGCAGATCTGAAATATCCTTTTTTGGCAGTTATTATGTTTCCGGGATATTTATGGTTCTTTTACTTTTTGCTTTCTTTTTGTACACAGTGGCTTACCAGGGCTGTTAGAAGAGAGAGCGATGAAGCTTCGGGTAAGATAACGGAGTGGATATTTGATGAGCATATAATGATAAGTGTATTTATATTTGTTTTTCTATGCAGACTTCCGTATTTGATAGCTTTTTTCCCTTGCAGTATGTCATGGGATGGGGGAGCTCAGATCAGTAACTTCTATGGAATAGAGATTTTTACCAATCATCATCCTCCATTGTGCAGCTTTTTCTATGGTGCAATTGCGTGGTATTCTCAGAAATGGGGATGTGCGAACCTAGGGATGTTCATGATTCCGTTGATTCAGACAGCTTTATCGGCATGGGCTGTTTCACAACTGTGTATTTTATTATATAAATTAAAAAGCCCATACTGGATGCGTTGGGGCACTCTGTTATATTTTGCACTGTTTACGGTCTGGAGTATATTTGATGTTACGGTGATCAAAGATTCCATGTACTGGCAGTTTACTCTGCTGTTTGGGGTAGAAGCAGCGAAGTGCCTGTATTTTAAAGATGAGTTCTTTGCAAAGAAAAGAAATATGCTCGGAATGATAATTTATGCCGTTCTTGTGATGCAGATCCGTAATAATGGTGTATTTGTATTGTTATTTATGGCGCCTTTTATCATTTTAATGTCTCCAAAAGGTAAAAAATGGTGTACAACGGCGATTGTAATAGTGGCATTGGGAATATCGGCATTATTGAATCAGGTAGTATATCCGGCAGCAGGGGTAATCAGTCTTGAAGATAAAGTAGATACCTACTGCATTATGTTTCAGCAGACAGCAAAATATGTACAGGAGCATTCAGGAGATGTTACGCCCAAGGAACGGGAAGTGCTGGATAAGGTGTTTGATTATGAGGAACTTCAGAAAGCATACGAACCGCATCTGGCAGACTGGGTAAAGAATTGTCTGAGGAAACAGGAAGGCAGTACAGATGATCCCACAGGAAGTTATTTTGCAGGTTTAAAGAAGGACTACTTCAGGGTATGGTTTCAACAGTTTATGAAACATCCATTAACATATGTGGAGGCTTTCTTTGAATGTTCCTATGGATATTATTATCCGGATGAGGGAACGTATAAAGAGGGACTCGGGTTCTATGAGGAAGAAAGATACATGTTTACCAGAAGTATGTCAGATGCAAGCCAGATAGAGGGATTGGCACGTGCCAGATTCCTGATGGAACAGGTCAGTAAGCTGGAATATGCTCCGGGTATTGGAATGCTGTATCGTTGTGGTTTCTATGCGTGGTGTGTTATATTTGCGTTTATATATGCAGTGGTGTGGAGAAAATATAAGATGGCGGTTATGACAATACCTGCGGTAACCAATTTACTAGTGTGTATGATTTCACCTGTGAATACCTGCATTCGGTATGCGATGCCAACAATGTGCATGATTCCGTTGCTTGCTGCATTGCTGTGGTACAATGAGAACCGGGAGTCAGGTGACGAAAGGCTATATTGATAGAAGAGGACAAGTGAATGAAATTTGATATTTTGGAAAAATGGAAGCGTAGAATGCCAAGACATACGAGGATATGTCTGATATCCGGTCTGTTGATTGGGTGGCTCACACATTTCTATATGTTTACACATAAATTACCGAACTGGGATGATCTTAATAATATAGGAGCACCCGGAAGCGGGGATTATCTGGGCAGATGGTTTTTGAAGTATATTCATCCATTGGGAGGAAAATATAGTATTCCGGCAGTACATGGATTCCTCTTCGTTGTGTTTTTGGCAATTGCAGCGTGTTTTGTTCTGGAGATTGTACAGATAAAAAGTACTACGGGGGCAATATTGGTTCCGGCGGTCATGGTGACATTTCCAAGTGTGGTCAGTACAATGACTTTTATGTTTATGGCACATACATCAGGAATTGCAATTATGATGACATGTGCAGCGGTATATTTACTGCGAAAGTACAAATATGGCTGGATGCCTGCCACAATTATGCTGATATGTGTGTTGGGAACTTATCAGAGTTATATCAGTATCGCAATCGGGTTAATGCTTGCCGGCATGATAGTGGATCTTATAAAAGGGAAAAAAGCAGATAAAGTGATCAGGAGCGGTTTCCTATGTGTAGGGATTCTGGTTGGGGCAGTCGTTGTATATATGCTGCTGTCACATGTTATATATCCCAATCTGGATAATGAGTCATATGGTGGGGTAGGAAATATGGGACAGATTGAAATATCACAGGTTCCAACATTAATCGGAAGATGTTATAAACGTTTCCTTGAGTACTTTTTGTGGAAGCCATTTGCATTTGTTACAAAGACATCTCAGACTATGAATATCCTGGTATGCATTCTGGCAGTTGCATTGTTTGCATATTTGGTGTGGAAGAAACGGCTTTATCGTAAATGGATGGAATTGACATTGTGTATCATACTTTGTGGGTTTATGCCACTGGCAGTCGCATTCATTTATTTTATGGCTCCGGAAGTAGATTATTCTATGCTTATGTTTTACGGATATACATTAATTTATGTGCTTGTACTTGCAATGGCAGATATCTGCATGGCAGAATGGGAGCAGAACAGTGGCATAGGATTGAAAAAGTGGACAGAATATAGCCGTTATGGTCTTGTTATAGTAACAGCAGTGGTAGTGTTTATAAGCTGTTATGCGGACTATCTGGTCACCAATAAAGCTTATTTAAGAATGGATATTGCAGTAAGCAGGGTAAATAATTATTTTAACCGGATTATTGCAAGTGTGGAGGCACAGGACGACTATCAGAATGGCGATGATGTTACTTTCGTGGGAAATTTCTATTATAAAGAAAATCCCAGCGTAGTGGAATTTGACGTTATGGATTCTGAGTCATTGCGTGAACTTTCCGGTGTTGCCCTGGAAAATGGGTTGATGACATCAGGGGCAAGGGATAACTTTATCCGCCATTATGTTGGATTTGATATGGCGGATCTGTCAGAGGGAGATAAAGAAAAAATAGCTCAGACAACGGAATTTAAGGAGATGCCGGATTATCCTGCCCAGGGGTCAATTCAGAAATTAAATGGCATATGGGTAGTGAAATTATGCGATTATGGGGACTAGAGAATGATATTAGTAGTAGATTGTTTTAAATTAGTGCGTGGAGCGGGTAAGAGCATTGGTATTTATAATCTGGCTCTTAATCTGGTAAGAAATCTTGTAGAAGAGAAGGCAGGAACCAAAGACAGTGAAATAAAACAGTGCAGAATTGTAGTTCTGGGTAACGCTTATAATGAAAAGGAATTCAATATACCGGGGGTAGAATTTGTATGCATAGAGCATAATCCGTTAAATAAACTCAGGTGTATATGGTGGGAATTATTTGAGGTTTCATTTGCAGCCAGAAAATATCATGCTGATAAGATGATCCATCCACGCGGATATGCGCCTATATTAAAGATGACAAAGGAATATATAGTTGTACATGATATGATTCCTTTTTACTATGATGAGCACTATAAAGGGTATTTCAACCGATTGGAAAACTTCTACATTATGTGGAGATTAAAGGCTTCTATCCGATCCTGTGACAGAGTGATTACGATTTCGGAGGCTTCATGTGAAGACATCTTGAAACGGGTGAAAGTATCAAAGGATAAAATATCAGTCATTTATAATGGATATAATCGTATTAGTGAGTTACCTATCCAAGGAATCAAAGAAGATTACATGATTGCAGTAACCTCTAATTTACCGCATAAAAATGCGGAGGGAATTATCAGGGCTTATGAAAGATATTGTTCCAAAACAGATAAACCGTTGAAGCTTCGTATTATAGGAATCGCAGATGTGGCTCAATATCATTTATCACAGGATGTAGGGAATAATATTATTTGCTATAAATATATTGAATCAAATGAAGAAATGCATCATATGATAGCAGCTGCTAAGATATTCCTGTTTCTCTCTTTGGTTGAAGGGTTTGGATTTCCGCCTATTGAAGCTATGCAGCTTGGAACTCCGGTGGTATGTTCAGGGGTTAGTTCTTTACCGGAAGTTGTAGGGGGCGCTGCTATACTGGTAGATCCGTGTGAACCAGATGAGGTAGCAGAAGCATTGGTGAAATTGCAGAACGATGAAAATAAGCAACAGGAGCTTATTGCTAAAGGATATCATAATATAGAACGATTTTCGTGGGACAAAACAGCTAATAAATATGCGGATATTGTAATGAAATAGATTTGATATTTATATATGATGAGTCTTGTTGAATACAGGCTATCTACTCTCTACCCACATAAAAATAGCGTAGCAGTCATTAAAGCTGCTACGCTTAAAAGATCAACTTTTATAGGTCATTTTTCTTTAATTTTGTTATATTTTTAGCACCAATTCCTTTGAGTGTTAAATAGATTTTAAATGATACTCGGTCACCTACACTGATACCCTCATATGCATTATTTTTTGAAAAGAACAGAGCATTTTTATTGGTATGCTTTGCATTTGATATAAAACCATATGTATCTTTTATCTTTACCACTACACCTTCATTTTCAGATTTAATTTCACTGGCTTCATCTCTGAATGTTGATAAGTTAGAATAAATTGAATTGTATAATTCACGGTAACTATTCAGAACCACATGCGCAAAACCGCATCTTCGATGCTTTCTTTTTGCTTATATGGCTCTGAATAGTTACAATTTTTTAAGTCATATTCTATAGAAGCACATATTGAAAACATTTCTACACGAGTGCCTAAATTTAACTTTTGCATAATAATTTTATAATGTTCCTTTCTGAAAATTTTATATGTGGTAATCGTTAGATTTTATTCAATAATTGTATAAAAATGTTCTGCAAATTTTGAAATAGTAATTAATGCTGTAGTACATGAAATAACAAAGATTGCAGAGGCATGATCTGTAAAATACATGATGCCACTGATTACAATAATGAGCCCAAGCAGAATACACACTTGCCTTGGAAAACTGTCTTCAGGAGCATACTTATAGTCTCTATAAACCTGAAAAAGAATTACACCAAGGGACAGCGCAAGGATTATAAAGGATACCCATGGAGCAGGGGTAAATAATCTAACAAGTATAAGAATACATAATAACGTCATAAGAGATAAAAGAAAACATGACTTGTAAGTTTTAAGATGAAGACCACCAAGATAAGATCGTAATGGAATGAATATGGCAAAGAAGAGACATCCTTCAAGAGGCATCCTGAAGAGTGCAATAACGATAACGCTTACCAGAATAGACAAGCCATGTTCAAACATCATTTGTATGCCATAGCTGTATATGTTGTATTGCTCTTTACTGATATAATTGTGGGATAATAAATAATTTGATAATGCACGACAAAGATTTTCCATAGCTTGCCTTTCTGAATAAAGCTTACGCAAGTAATTATAATGCGATATATAATTAAAAAGTTAAAGAAGTTGAAAATAAGAAGTTATATGTAAAAATTAATATATTGCTTAGTATCTGCCCTTTTAAGAATATGAGTCTCACATAGGAAAAAGGTATTATATAATGTAAATATCAATAGATAGGGAGCAATACGAATGATACAAATAGCAATATGTGATGATGACATGACAACAACTTCTCAAATTGAAGAATATATTAGGCAGATTGAAATAGAACAACATATACAGGTACAATACCGTATTTTCTTTGATGGAAAATCTTTTATGCAAAGTGTTGAGAGCGGGGAAGCATATGACCTGATTTATTTAGATGTTGAAATGCCTTTGATGAAGGGATTGGATGCTGCAAAGAAACTAAGAGAAATGGAAATATCGTCTTTAATTATTTATATTTCTAATTATGAGACATACTGTGAATCCATGATTGAAACGGAACCGTTCCGGTTCCTGAGAAAGCCAATCAATGACGTGGATCTGTTTAGAAAATACTTTATGAGTGCGTATAAGAAACTGGAAAATAGAAATGAGTATTATACATATTCCTATAAGAAAATTCATCATAAAATAAATATTAACGATATTATGTATTTTGAAAGCAACAATAGAAAAATATGTATACATACAAATGGAAATCAAGAAAACAATACATTTTATGGTCAACTGGATAAGGTTGAAAAGGAGTTGGAATCTAAATCATGTACATTTATTCGGATTCATCAGTCTTATCTGGTAAACAGTACGTATATCAACACGGTACAGCATGATGCAGTCATTCTGGAGAATAAAGATGAACTTCCAATCAGCGAAAAACGTCAAAAGGAGATACAGAGAAAGCTATTTCTGGAGAGATAGGTGGAGAATATAAGCAATGATATATGATCAGATTATAAATATATTGATGGTTGCCTTTGGAACTGAAATAGTAAGACTTTATTTTCAGGTATTTTGCTGGAAGAGAAGAAATCCACATAAAACAAGATGGGCTGTGTGGCTTTTGTATGTCGTTTTTCAAATAATAATCATGATATACAATGCCAGTCATCCGTTGGCTATATTGATAATAAATATTCTGTTGGCTTTTCTAGTATGCAAACTGACATACGATGTGGAGTTCAAGCTTGCGGTATTTCTGGCTGGAACATTATACGTAGTATGGATGTTAGTAGAGGTAGCTACAAATTATGCATTGACATTGACTGGAGTTGCATTACAAGAGAATGGATTTATAGTAGGAGTTATTATTTCCAAGATTGTTATGTATATTCTACTGCTTATAATGAGCAGATATACAAAAGCGGATTATATGGCTAATCTGCCATTCAAATACTGGCTGAGTTTATTTACAATTCCTGTTGTAACAATATTTATAATCCATAATTCATTTATGATAACTGTTGGCAGCGATAGAAGTGTATTCTTTTTTACGTCAACAGTTTTATTGATTTGGGTTAATTATATGATTTTCGATGTGTATAACAGGCTGGGAAAGCAAATGCTGGATGACAGAAGGCTGTTAATATACGAGCAACAATTAAAGATCTGTGAGCAACAGGCTAATACAAGAGAACAGGCTTATCAGGAGACTGCAAGGTTAAGACATGATCTAAAACAGTATTTATTGGCATTGTTTACTGATATAGAAGCAAAAGACTATGATTTGGCACAAAGTAAGATACAGGAGCTGCTGGACCAGAATCAGATATATCGTCAGGAGGTTGTACATAGCGGAAATATCTGTATAGATGCATTATTAAGTTATAAACATGCAGAGACGATACAGAATAAGATAAAGGCAGAGTATGAGGTGTCGGTTATACCGGAGCTGCCTTTTGAACGGGGTGACTTATGTGTTATTCTGGGAAATTTGTTGGACAATGCAATAGAGGCAGCATCTAAAGTGGAGAACTCTGAAAAATGGATGAGGACACAGATCCAATATAATAAAGGTTGCATCCTAATTGTCATAGAAAATGCTTGTAATGATAAATTTATTAATTATGATCATGATAGATATCTGACAACAAAATCGGATAAAGCAGAGCATGGTATAGGACTGGAATCAGTTCGGTATACTGTAGAAAAATATCACGGAACAGTAGAAATCGAGAAAAAAGAATCTATATTTAAAGTAACTGTATTTATGTATGCTAAATAATGTCTGCAAAAATTACATATAAACCAGTAATTTCATCAACACTAATTCAAATGCTTCACGCTGAATTATTATAAATACATAAAATTTTATAAAGGGGTGAAGACTTTGAAGAAAATTAGAAATTGCCAGTTTATTTTTCAGACCATTACGTCTTTGGCTTTCTCACTTGCAGTAGTGGCAGCCAACACAAGATGTGCATACATCTATCACCAGCCTAAAAAGCCGGAAGAATTAAAAACATTAAGAAAATAAAATCTATGAATTGAATTTAATAAGGCGTAAGGTGCATAAATCAGCTATTTTAGGGAAAGAATTTCCCTTATGATAGCTGATTTTTTAATACATCTATTCTTGGGATAGCGGCTATCATTACTAAATTCGTAATTATCTCCAAACACAAAATCTGTAAGAGACATATTGAATAACTTTGGAATAAACTGTAAAATATAAATACAGATTCAATATTGTATAAGGAGTACCTTGGAAAGGAGATACTTATGAAGAAGTTAATTGGAGTTTTATGTGCTGTTCTAATTACGTGTATTTCAATTTGCCCTATAAGTGTATATGCAGAATCACAAGGTCCGGTATGGACGTCCAATGGTGGTAATACGTGGACATATACAGATGGACAGTCAACGAATCTGACAGCTAAGGTTATGAATGATACACTTTACATTATGGGAACAGGTGCGGTGCCCGCTTATAGCAGGGATTGTCTTGGTAATAGACCATGGCATAATAGTGCAGTGACAAGTATTGTGTTTTATAGGGGAATTACAGCTGTTGGTGCGGAAGCATTTTCTAATTTGAAGACAGTGAGACAAGTTACAATGCCTGTTAATATCTATATAGAAGATGCAACGGCTTTTGGTGGTCTGTATGAGGAATGTCAGTTTAATATTCAGGGAATGGATATGGTAAGTAAAGACATCGGTAACATTCCATACAATACTTTAGACAGTATGATTCCTATGATGAAGCAGTATACTTCGTATCGATTCATCTTGGATAATTATTATATGATTGGTCTGGCACAGCAGGATGCAGGTGGAACACTGAAGAATCTTTACCCGAGTGATGCACTAAGTACTGCATATAATAAGGATTATCCGTTGATTGACTGTTCCAGTAAATTAACGATGGCAAATAGTTATGGACAGGAAGTAGGAAGCTTGACTATAAATTGCAGACAGCAGGGTGTAGCTGCTATGGAAGCTTTTTCGCTGGTAATTGGGGATAATCAGTATGTGGCATCTTATAATATGTCCATGAGCAATAGGCAGGGAGTTGTGAGGCATACAGCTTCCCCAATGCAGTATACTATGGCAGTGCCGGCAGCATATCAGTATCCAGGCAGACGATTTACTTTAATTCAGCTGGGAAATGGAGTAATCAATATGCTTGCTGATGAAGATGCGGATGATGCTACAGTAACGTTTACGACAGATTACATTTCAACAGCATATGCATTGGTGTATACAGACGTAATTAGACAGTAAACAGAACACAATACATCCGACACAATTGCCGGATGTTATTTTAAAAGGGATAAAGTTGTGATAGAAAAATTTACTTTGGATAGAATACTGGCAGGGGTTTTAGGATGCTTGTTATGTATTCAGATTTTTTTGCTTTTATTTTACAATTTAAGAGACACAAGAACACTGATTAATGCAGATGCTGCCTCCGCTATTTATCACTTTATGGAAGTCATTGATAATGGTACTTTGAATCTACCTGATTGGAATCATACGACTACACTGGAGTTGGATTCCGCATTTTTGTTTGCAGTGCCGCTTTATTATGTGACACATGATATGTTCCTGGCAATGGGATTGGCAAATGGCATATTTATTTTACTTTATTTCTGGGTGATTTATAGAATTATGAAATTAAATGACATTTCTCTCAGATGGATATTTAGTGTGCTGATTTTGACCTTTACGCCGTGGGCAGTAGGAATGTTGGACTATTTTAACATGATGTTCTATCAGGCATCTCAATATACAGTAAAGACATTAGTGCCATTGGTATTAATTCTCTTGGTATTCCAAATAATGAAATTCGATTTCAAAGACAGGAAAGAAAGAGGGGAATTTATTGCTACGCTTGTAACTTATACAATTTTATTGTATAGTACATCGCTTTCAACGGGAATATATACGATTGTATGTGGCATTTTCCCTATCATTATGGGAGTAATGTATACAGGAATATGTAATAAGTTCACGAGGCCTAAATGGATTAGGTTGAGTTGTCTTTTGCTATATTCCGGTGGAATTTTCCTGATTGGATTTATGAAGTATAAGGAATTATATCCCAGTACATCCAAGTATAACCTGAATATTACTTTGGCAGCAGAATTCTGGAAGAACCTTTGTGCAAACGTTGTAGGATTTTTTCAGGTATTAGGAGCATTACCCTCAATGAATGTATCAGGAATGTCCATGCAGGGAATTGTACTGTGTGTGAAATTTATTTTTTGTATTGTGTTGCTTGCATGTATTTTAAGTGGAACAAGAAAACTGAATTTCACACAGAAACAGGACTTATTAAATAATCTGTTAACATATATTTGCCTGGTGAATTTATTCATTGTTACGATATACGATACCCGATATGGTAGTGATGTCATGCAATATCGGTATTACATTGTCATGATAATTCCGTTGTTGATTCTCTGTGGATATCGGTGTGAATTCTATTTTAAGAAAATGCATAAGTATCAGCATGGGGCATTCTGTTGTGGCTTTCTTGCCTTTTTGCTGGTTATTATAGTTGGAAACAATAGAACCGTATTAGGCAGTCTGCATAATAACGATTATGCTGTTACTATATGCGATTACCTGGATACGCTGGATGTGGAATCGGTAATTTTCATAGATGACCAGGATACCACAGCACTATGCAGGGGAATTGATCATAGTAAAAAATATGGATGCTTCTCATCGGCAGAACAACAGCTGCAGACACAGATATGTACTTATCAGGCATCTAATCAGGGAGCATTTTATGGAGATAAAAATGTCCTGGCAGTTGTAGATGGCGTAAATCTGGAAGATGTTCTGCCAGAGGAAATAGCACGGCAATATACACTGATAGGGGCAGTAAAATGGTTTAACATATATTATTGCGATCATATGTTGATTCCCTGAATTGACTACTTTATATCAATAATGCTATAATCAATTGGACTGCACGTAATAGTGCATACTGTTTTGTAAATCACAGATAAAGTAAAGGATAAATAATGGAAGAGCTGCAGCATTGTGAGATATTGAAGACAAATATAAATGTTACCAATATGTCAGATACAATCAAATATATCGGCGGGCATCTGGATGATTTGCGTGGTAAGTACATTTGCGTTTCTAATGTACACACCACAGTGATGTCTTATGAAAATGAAGAATATCGTAAGATACAGAACGGTGCCGCCATGGCACTGCCTGATGGAGCTCCTCTATCAAGTTACAGCAGGAGAAAGGGATATAAGCAGGCACAGAGGGTGACAGGACCGGATCTGATGCTGGAGTTGTTTGCTATATCTAAGGAAAAGGGATATCGGCATTACTTTTATGGTGCAACAGAAGAGACTCTGCAGTCTATGAAAGAGGTTTTGGAGAGGGATTACCCGGGAATTCAAATAGCGGGTATGTATGCACCGCCATTTCGGGCATTAACACCACAGGAAGATGCACAGATTGTGGCTAAGATCAATGAATCCAGGCCGGATTTTATATGGATAGGTCTCGGAGCCCCGAAGCAGGAAGAATGGATGTATCAGCATATGGGACAACTACAGGGAGTGCTGATTGGCGTAGGAGCCGGCTTTGATTATCTGGCTGGTTATATTAAGCGCGCCCCTCGGTGGATGCAGAGAATGTCGTTAGAGTGGCTGTATCGCCTGCTACAGGATCCGAAGCGTTTATGGAGACGGTATTTTACATCCAATGTGAAATTCATATGTCTTACACGAATGGATAAAAAGTAACGAGAGGACATATAAAATTGGACAAGATAGAAATATTTGAAGAAACAGACAGAAACAAAAAGCAGGGAAAGCTATATATTGTAGTACCTTGCTATAATGAAGAAGAAGCATTAGAGACATCAGCACATTCACTGATAAAGAAATTGGAAGACCTGACAACTAAAGGACTGATATCCGAGGAAAGCAGGATTGTATTCGTAGATGATGGCTCTAAAGATAAGACATGGCAGATCATACAGTCCTTATTCCAAAAGGAAGAGAAAGTGATAGGGCTTAGATTTGCACATAACAGGGGACATCAGAATGCCATTCTGGCAGGTATGATGTATGCCAGAAAATATTGCGATTTTGTGATTACAATTGATGCAGATCTGCAGCAGGATATTGAAGCACTGGATCGGTTTATCAAGGAATATTATGCAGGAAATGAGATTGTATTTGGAGTAAGAAATTCCAGAAATACAGATTCTTTCTTTAAAAAGTCAACAGCTACGATCTTCTATAAATTAATGCATTTCTTGGGATGCAATATTTATGAGAATTCTGCTGATTATAGACTGATGAGTGCGAAAGCACTGGATGCATTATCTGAGTATGAAGAAGTGAACTTGTTCTTGAGAGGCATTATTCCTGATATTGGGCTAAAGACCTCGGTGGTACATTTCGATGTCTTTCCGCGTATGCAGGGAGAATCTAAGTATTCATTATCTAAGATGTTGACACTTGGAGTAGATGGCATTACGTCTTTTAGTATTAAGCCAATCCGAATGGTATTTATGATGGGAGTAGCGGCACTGATTATGGGATTTGGCATGATTGTGCACGTATTTTATGAGCATTATTTTGGAACGACAGTAAGCGGATGGTCATCTATTCTGGCATCTATATGGCTGCTTGGAGGAGCAATTCTTCTGGCTTTGGGAATTATCGGAGAATATGTAGGGCGAAACTATATGGAGACGAAGAGACGTCCAAGGTATTATTTCTGGGATGTGTTATCAAGAGAAGACAATGAATAAATAGTAATTATTGTACACTGTATACACAACACTTTATCAATATTATGCTAATAATTGTCAAAAAAATGCAATAAATGGTATTGAGAAAATCATAATAAAAATGTATAATTGCAACGTAAGGGCTGGATATGTGCTCAATATGGGAGTTTAAGGATTTCTGTTATGGGCAAGTAACGCAATGAGGATAAAAAATTATACAGAGAGTGGGATTTTATTATGAAGTATGAATTATCAAGGACAGAAGAACAGATCATGGATTTTTTGTGGACGAACAACCGTCCGGTGAAAACAGGCGAGATCATGGATTACTTCACTGAGAATAAGGGGAAGGAATGGAAACGCCAGACACTTAACACTTTATTGATTCGTCTTGAGGAGAAAGGCGTAATCGTGAGAAGAAGAGGGATTGTTGAAGCTAAGTATACTCGCGCAGATCTGGAGCATATTGAGTGCAGGGATTTTGTAAAGACCAAATTCCAGAACAGTCTGAGTAAGTTTATGGCAGCTTTCGCCGGAGAAGAACGTATTTCTGAGAAGGAAGCCGCAGAAATGATTGATATGATTAATACACTGAAAGAGAAATAAAATAAAAGTTGGGACAAAAGTGATGATTTTGCCCCAACTTTATTATTTCAACAATATATTCAAAAATAGGCACATGACATTATTGCATCTTATTGTAAAATAAAAGAGTAGGAGTATTTGAAAGTATAGACATAACAATTCGAATGAGGATGGTGATAGTGCAACATGGATTATGAAGCGATAGTCAAGAGGCTTGCTGCGTACAGAAAAGAATGTAATTTGCGTCAGAACGATCTGGCAAAACAGTTCAAGATGACACAGAGTCAGTATAGTAAGGTAGAATCAGGTAAGATTAAGATTTCTTTTGACAATTTGTATGTGCTGCAGATGAAGGGCTATGATATAGATGCGTTGATTCTGGGAGAGTCTAAGCAGAAATTACTTCCATGTCTGGAACAGTTGACACATGTAGAAGATGAAAAACAGTTTGTCAGTTTTATGAAACTGTGTGAATGGGCATGGGAACAATGGGAACAGGATGGTGGAGTGCCACAAGGAATCGGTGGAGATCTGTTGAAACTGTGGACAGGTATCGATGGACAGAAAGATACCAGATGGGTCAGATTACGAAAGGCATACAATGATATTTCTCAGATTAACATGGCAAATTGCATTGGCGTAAATATTAAAAAATATCGTTTGTTGGAGCAGGAAGATATCAAACCTGATGCAGAATTGTTATTACATATTTATGAGCAGACGGATTGCAAGCCGGGATTCTTCATGGATGAGAGAGGTTATTATTTATCTTTGATCAATGAAGCCTGTAAGGGAAATGAACGAAGAGAAGAACAGTTGGAAGAAATCCTTAAAATGATGGATAAATTCAAATAAAAGTATAAGGATGGTTATATCAGTGCAGACTGGTATGACCATTCTTTTCTTTTATACTGTTGATTGCAACGCCTGTACAGGTATGTTATAATTCAGAAAGTACAGTATCCATGAATATATGAGGGAGCAATATGGAGAATATAAGAAGAAAGAACAATATGATAGAGACATACAGTATCTTATTAATTGATATGGTATGTGTATCAGTTTCATATTATCTGTCATTATTTATCAGATTTCATTTGATTGCGCAGGAAGCGTACCCCAGAGACTATCATTCCATGATAGGAGCGTATATTTTGATTTTATGCTTGATGTATACACTTTTTTTGGATGGTAATCGATGGTTCTTTGAAAGAAGTAATATACGAGAGCTGTATTATACCATCCGCTATACGGGAATTATTGTTGTGGGATTGGTTCTGATATTATATCTGACACAGCAGGCATATGAGTTCTCTCGTCTGGTATATCTGATCTTTGCGATCATTAATACGGTAATTACATTTATAGCACATATAGTTTACCGTAGATATATGCTGGATTATTACCGTAAAAGTGTAAACAGTACGAAGATGTTCGTACTGACCAGAGAGATAACAGCGAAGGATGTATTGGAGACTTTGCAGCAGGAGAAAGCCTGGGATTATGATATTACGGCTGCAGCTGTGTATGATATAGATATGGTAGGAGCTAAAATAGCGGGGATACCAGTTGTTGCTTCTATGGAGAATGTGTATGATGTAGTCTGTCAGATGATGGTGGATGAAGTCTTCCTGTCTTTACCTGGTGTGGAACCGGCAGAAATACGGGAAATGGTACATCGTTTTGAAGAAATGGGGCTTGTATGCCATTATCGTGTTGATTTGTTCAGCAAAGCAAATCCCAATACATACGTACAGCAGCTGGCGGGATATTCAGTTATTTCCTTTTCTCTTCAATCTCAGGATTCCAGAAGACTGTTGGTTAAAAGATTGATGGATATCGTCGGTTCTCTGATAGGCTGTGTATTGACGCTACTGATTACGCCTTTTGTGGCACTTGCAATTAAAATTGATTCACCGGGACCCGTATTCTTCTCCCAGACCAGAATTGGTAAGAACGGCAGAAGGTTCAAAATATGGAAATTCCGCTCTATGTATACAGATGCGGAAGCGAGAAAGAAAGAGCTGGAAGCACAGAACGAGATCAAGGGTCTGATGTTCAAAATGGAAGATGACCCAAGAATTACGAAGGTTGGTAAATTTATCCGAAAGACAAGTATAGATGAAACGCCGCAGTTTTTTAATATTCTGGTAGGCGATATGAGCCTTGTAGGAACCAGACCACCTACAGAAGATGAATTCGAACAATACAATGGTTATTACAGACGCCGTATGAGTATCACACCGGGCTTGACTGGCATGTGGCAGGTGAGTGGAAGAAGTGATATTCAGGATTTTGAAGAGATTGTCAAGCTGGATTTAGAGTATATTGATAACTGGAGTTTATTGTTAGATATTAAAATTCTATTTAAGACAGTATTTATTGTACTGGGGAGAAAGGGATCAAAATAGCGTGAATAATGAAGAAGGACACATATGGTTCCATGCAGATGATTATGGAGTGACACCTGAACAGTCGAAAAGAATCCTGGATTGTTATAAACAGGGGGTATTGAACAGCATCAGCGTATTGCCCAATTCACCGGCTCTTGTGGAATGCAGGAAGTTATTGGACGAGGCAGACCCAAAACATCAGATCAGAAGAGTGCTTCATATAAATCTGGTGGAGGGAAGACCGGCAGCCGGGGCAGATCAGGTGAAGCTGCTGGTAGATGGACAGGGAATGTTTTACTGTTCTTTTGTAAAGCTATGGTTATGGAATTATCTGCTGCATGGAAAGAAAAGGGAGACACTTAAACAACAGCTTAAGTGTGAGATTACAGCACAGTTGAAGGCAGTCACTGATAAATGTGATTATGATATTACAGGAGTGGATTCGCATCAGCATTATCATATGATTCCCATAGTGTTTGATGTGCTGATGGAGGTGTTGGAAGAGACTGATATCAATGTAAAAGAGATACGGGTTCCGATAGATCCGCTATCACCTGTCATGATGGCGAAGGATAAACCATACAGGATTCCAATGGTAAATTGGATTAAATGGCTTATATTAAAAACAGGGGAAGGACATGCCAGATGCATTTTAAGGAAGAAGGGAATTACAGCACCGGTTTTCTTTGGTATTTTCTACACCTGTGATATGAGATATGAAACAGTACAGGCTTTGTTGCCTGCTTACAGGGGGTATGCAAAACGCAAAGAGACCCAGCTGGAATTGATGTTTCATCCGGGTAACCTGATGTCCGGAAATGAAATGTTTGATACAAGAAGAGGGGAATTGGCTGATTTTTATATGTCTCAGAATCGTTATGCGGAAGCGGCATGCCTGAAACAAATCAGAATTTAGAGGAGCAAGGATATTATGAAAAAGAAACTAGCAGCAGTTATACTGGCTGGATGTATGATTATGACAACAGCTTGCACAAAAGAAGTGCAGCAGACACCGGCATCAACGGTGGAAGCAGAAGAGATATTCTCTGAGGCGGAGGCTTCGCAGGAACAGACTCAGATGCAGGAAACAGAGACTCAACAGACGCAGGCACAGCAGACAGAAGAACAAACGTCAACAACGGAAACAGAGAACACCACTGAGGCTCAGAGCCCTTCCTATGAGCACCCAAATGAAGCAGCAGGGCTGACAGAAGGGGAAAAAGAAGCTAGAAAGCAGCAGCAGGCTAATTTCGCAGAAGCAAGGGAACTGTTATTCAGTCTGCCAAACTCAAAGGATAAGACAACAAAAATCAATCAGATGGATAGACAGATTCTGGCGAATAATGCATACAACTTTGCGGGAACCAATATTGTTTTCATTGGAGACAGCATTACAGAAGGTGTAACTGCGGCAGTAGATCAGAATGGCAACCGGGTAAGCTATGTGACCTATGTGAATTCTTATCTGCACTTTGCCAATGTGTTGAATCATGGTAAGGGGGGCAGAATGTTTGGAAATTATGGTGGAGAAGATTATTCTCTGAATGATGATTTTGGAAATGTCACGAATGTGAATTCGGATATTATTGTAGTCTTTGCAGGTGTAAATGATTATCTGTCTGCATCAGCGGGCAAGAGATTTGGCAATGCGGATGATAAGCTTAGCACAGCGGGGTATTGTGGAGCAGTCAGGGCTTTCATGAATCAGTTACAGCGATATTATAGTGATAAACAGATATTCTTTGTCATGATGTATAACGTAGGGAAAACATCAAATGCTACATATTCTGATATTACGACACAGCCTACACTGAATGATTATCTTGATGTACAGAGAAAAATAGCAAAAGAGTTCGGTTTTCATATAATTGACCTGTATAAGCAGGGCTTTATGGATTGTAGTACGCAGGAATCCAGTGATTATTATTTACATGATGGCCTGCATCCAAATGATAATGGCAATATTGTATTAGGGGAGCATATTGCTGCAGAATTATCTTTATACTTTGGTCAAAAATAAAAGAAGAAAGTGTTGTGTATAATGGAGAATTTGAATCAGGCAGAAGCGGGAATTCTGTTGTGGATACAGGAGAATCTAAGAACAGAATGGCTGGATCATATTATGCCATATGTATCCGGAATCAATGATCATGGTATACTGGCTATTATTGGCGTAATTGTATTATTGTTATGGGGAAGATACCGTAAAGTGGGTATTACAGCATTCGGTTCCTTGGCAGTGGAATTTATAATTGTGAATCTGTTGATCAAACCGAATGTACAGAGGACCAGACCTTTCTATGTTTTAGAAGATTTGCATTTATTAGGCTCTTTACCAACGGATTTTTCATTTCCTTCCGGTCATACGGGTTCGGCATTTGCTGTAGCAACTGTAATGCTAATGTGTATGCCTGCAAAATATGGAGTGACTGCAATTGTGGTATCCGCACTGATTGCCCTTTCCAGACTATATAATGCAGCGCATTATCCCACGGATGTACTTTGTGGAATGCTGATAGGTATAATAACAGGTGTAATCGCTTCTCTGCTTTATAAGAAGTATCAGAAGAAATGTAATGAAGGAGAATAAGTTATCGTGCAGATAATTCATTGGGGGATTCTGCTGGTCCTTGTGCTGGCAGTGCCCCTTATTCTGGGAATGATTCCAATCAAACATATGAATAAGCTTCAAAGAACTCCCGCAATGGCTTATATTTGCGGTTGGTTTATAAGCTTTGCTGTGTTTGAGGTGGTAGCCGTTCCCTTTATTTTATTAGAACAGAGTTTTACATTGGTAGTGGTAGTATACACATTTCTAATATGTGTATTACTTGGCATTTCTTTATGGAGAGGCAGAAATGTTCTTGGAGAGTTTGCCGGGCAGATAAAAGGAATAAAAAACTGGACATCATCCTGTAAAATTGGCTGGATTGTCGTATTTTTGCTTATCGCAGCGCAGATGTTCGTGGCTGTCTTTTGGGAGTATTATGATGGTGATGATGCCTATTATATTGCAACAGCGGTGGTGACAGACACCTTTGATACCATGTATCTGAGAGATAATTACACAGGATATCTGTATCCGCTGGATGGACGTCATGCCTTGTCACCGACACCGATTTATCAGGCGTGGCTGTCAAGGCTGAGTGGCATACACCCGGCGGTGATTGCGCATAGTGTACTGAGTGCAGTGTGGTTATTGTTGATGTATTGCGTATATGGGCAGATTGCCAGAAGACTGTTCCCTAAGAAAGAAGAGTATAGACCGTTGTTTATGATCTTCATGACTATCTGGTATGCTTTTGGTAATATTTCATTGTATACAGCGGAAACTTTTGCCATGACTAGAACCTGGCAGGGGAAAGGTCTTATGGCTGGAATTGTTCTGCCTGCGCTTTTCCTGTGCTTTTTATATCTGGCAGATGAACATCCGCAGAGAGGAATCTGGATGTTATTCTGTGCAGTCATCATTTCAGCAGTCTTTGCGACAAGTGTGGCTTTTATGCTGATTCCTACATTGGTAGGAGCAGCTGCACTGTTGCTTGCCTGGAGGAAACATAGTATCAAGATATTGCTGCAGATGGGGGCATGCTGTATTCCGTGCTTTATTTTTGCCGTCTGTTATCTGATGGCGAAATAAAGAAGAAAGGCTGATTAGTAATATGAAAACGGCATTTACTACGTTGATAGAAGATATTATTTTATATAATAACAATCGCTTTTTAATTCTGCTGTTTCTGGCTGCGTTGATTTTTCTGTGGATTACGGAGAGGGACAAGCGTATCAAAACAGTGCTTGTATATTTTGTGACAGCGATTACGGTGGTATTTTGTTGCCCACTTTATGCATGGATTGGAATGAAAGTAGATGCAGAGATCTATTATCGTGTATTCTGGTCAATTCCGATGGGGATTTTGGTCTGCTATAGTGCTGTCAGGGCTGTCAGCCATTTTAAAAAGCGCATCAGCCGTGTACTTGTATGCATTCTTACAGTATTGGTCATCTGCATGAATGGCAAATTCTATTTTACGAATACATTGCATTTTAAAGCTGTGAATGCGTATCATATGCCGCAGGTAGTGATTGATGTGGCAGATGCACTGAAAATGGAGAAATATAAGCCAATCGCAGCGATACCGGCTGAACTGTTACCTTTTATCCGACAGTATTCAGCAGATATCTTTACACCATATGGCAGAAATATCGTGGAAACCCAGTGGAATTTCTCAAATGCATTATATGATGCCATGGAAGCGCAGGAGTATGATGCGCAGGAGATTGCCCGGTGCGCCAGAGAGGAGCATTGTACGTATGTAGTACTGTCTTCTGTAAAGCCCATGGAGGGAAGCCTGGAAGAACTGAATTACATTTATAAAGGTCTGGTAAGTGGCTACTATATTTATATGGATTATAATTATTATGAGGTACTTCGGGATCAGGATTTGCTTGATGAGGAGGACATTCTGCCTGAGGACAGGGCAAGATAATGAACATGTGCAAGGTTTGTGTACAAGTGTATTTTATGCAAAAAACGATATGTTAAAAGAATGTGTATAGAAATGTGCATAGAAATGTGGATAGTGTGATCAGAAAGGTCATGGTTATATGAAGAATGCGAAATGGAAAAATATATTGCAGCTACAGGCTGTAGTAATTATATATACAATATCAAGCGTTATGGCAAAAGCAGCGTCTGGACACAAAGAAGAACACTTGTTATTTTTGCTCTTTTTTGGATTGGAGTTTATATTATTGGGAATCTATGCATTGCTATGGCAGCAAATGATCAAGAAATTTGAATTGTCAGTTGCATATGCAAATCGTGCAATGGCAATTCTGTGGTCAATGATCTGGGCTGTTCTGTTCTTCCATGACAGGATAACGATAAGGAATATAGTGGGAGTAGCTATTGTACTGGTGGGTATTGTACTGGTCAATACAGATAAGGAGGCAGAACAATGATCAATCCGTATTTGGCAGCAATGTTCCTTAGTGTTACTGTGGCTTCCTTTTCCCAGATATTGTTGAAGAAAAGTGCAATGAAGACATACGATTCGCCGATTCGTGAGTATTTGAACATATGGGTCATCAGTGGATATGGGCTTCTGGTCTGTTCTATGTTGATCAGCCTGTGGGCATACGGTGGAGTGGAGTATAAGAATGGACCTGTGATAGAGTCCTTGGGCAATGTGTTAGTACCGCTTCTGAGCTTTGGCTTTTTCAAAGAGAAACTGACGAAGAGAAGAATAGCGGGCATTGTATGTATTATGGCAGGCATTGCGGTGTTTTATTCCTAGAGAAGAATCTGGCAATAAGTGGTTAATTTGTGTTTTTTATTGTATTCAATTATGCAATTTGCTATACTAAAGGGTATGTATAGCATAAAGAACAGGAGGGTGTCCAAGGACGAACAAGGCATGAAGAAAAAGAAGACATTTGGATTATTTGGCACGAATAAAAGAAAACCTGCCCGCAAGGGTAATAAAAGAATAAAAGAATATGATGATTATTATGAAGAGGAAGAATACGAGGATCAGGAGTATGCACCGGAAGATGATGAAGGGGCATATTATGAAGATGGCGATTATATAGAAGAAGATTACGAGTATGCAGATGAAGCACAATATGCGGATGAAGAAGGATATGAGGATGATGCAGAGTACTCAGATGAGGCATATTATGAGAATGAATCTGAATACATGGATGAAGCCGGGAATGATGAGTATGCTCAAGGATATGAAGAAGATGTAGAATACACATCTGAATATGATGCTGAGGTAGAAAATACAGAGCAGCAGGCAATGGCTTCTGGTTATACTGAGGAATCTGGATATAATGAAGAAAATCAATATACAGAGGAAGTTGAATATATAGAAGAAACAGAATATGAGGATCAGTCTGCGTATGATGACAATACGATAGCATTTACAGATGCGGAAGATGAGTATGAAGATTATTATGAAGAAGAGTCCTATGAAGAGGAAGAATGGGACGAGGATGCATATGATACCGGTTATGCACCAACGGATGCAGCAGCTGGTGGACATCATCCAAAGAACCATCATAATAAGAATAAGTCTCATGGCAGAAAGTCTTTTGACTGGTCGGCTACGACAGAAGTGATTCGGGAGTTTGTACATAACCTGACACCGTTTGATGTAATCCTTGTCTGTACGGGGGTAGTATTGCTGATTGGTGCTATTGTAGCGGGCAGTATGGTGCTTGCAAGCAAGAATATAGATGAGCAGATCCAGGCAATCGTTCCTGTAGGAACAGAACTGAGCAGGGTCGGCATTGTTGGCGAGAGTGGCTTGCTGGCAATGGCAGATGCAAGATTGAATGCAGCAGAAGACAGTTCTATGGAGATAGAGGACGTAGTATACACCACAGAATCGTCCGATGAAGAAAATGTACAGGTCAGTGTAAATTTTGAATCTGTTGAAAAGGACTTGAAGATCCGATTCACCAATGCGGCTACAGGACAGCTGATTACAGGAACTGCATTTGAAGTAACCCTGACAAGTTCCCAGGGAAAGAAGCTGGTGCTGGTAGATGAGGACATGGATGGTATTATCTATGCGGATAATATCAAGGCTGGTAAATTCGAGGCGGTCATCACATCTACAGATAAGTATAAGTTCCCGGCTACGGCACAACAGGTTACGGTCAAGGACAAAGTAGAATTCGTAGTTATCAATGTGCAGGATGAAGTAAAATCTGAAGCACAGGTCAATGTGGCAGCAGAAGATACGCAGAAAGCAGATGCTGCAAAAGAAGAAGTAAAGCTGACAGATACAGTAGAGTGGGTAGAGTCTTCCAAGACCTTGATTGGTGGAACGGAGAGCTATCTGCCTGTGGATAAGTCATTGATTCAGGATCCGTCTACATCCTCCAGACTGGGAACGGGCATTTATCTTTTTGATGGACTGAGCGTGACCTTGAATAAGGGCAGCATAGACAGTCTCTATGTGGGAAGCAGCGAGACTCTGACAGGAACGTCTTTTACAGATTCCAAGGAAGAAAAAGACAATGTTACAAAGGAGTATACCTATACTACGGAGTGGGAATCTTCTGATCCGAATATAGCAACAGTAGATGGTGGCAAGGTCACTGCCAAATCAGCAGGAACAGTAACGATTAAGTATACGGTGACGAGAAAGACAGTTACCACTACGAAGACACCACAGGAACCGATTGAGGAGACTAAGACAGAAAAATACACACAGGAAGAGTATGAAAAATTAGAACAGGATTCTCCAGAGAAGGCAGCTAAATGCGAAAAAACTACAGATGAATCCGGAGAAACAGTGTATGTATACAAAGAAACAGTAAAGAAAGAACAGGATTCTAAGGTGGAATCCACTGAGACAACCGACACAGGTTCTGCAACCTGTACAGTTCAGGTTAAAGCGGTTGCAATTTCATCAGGTACACTGGAAATCACAAGATCAGCAGATGCTTGTAGTGTAGGTCAGACGTTGACAGTAAAGCCCTCCAAGCTTGTATATACCATGAACAATGGTGGCACAGAGACTAAGACAGATGGTTTCCCTACGATAAGCTGGAGCAGCTCTGATAAGGCGATTGCTACAGTAGATAACAATGGTACAGTAACTGGTGTGAAGGCTGGTAAAGTAACTATTACCGGTCAGATTACCGGGGTACAGGATGCAAATAAAAAAGATTTGACGATCAAGGCTTCTACAGAAATCACGATCAATGCAGCAGCTGCACTTACTCTTGCGCTCGATAGGACAGAAGCATGGATTGGTGTGAACAAGAATACAACGCTGGCAGCGACTGTGACCAATTATAAGTCGGACAGTGGCGTGACTTGGACAACATCTGATAAGACAGTCGCTACTGTTGATGAAAAGGGCGTCGTTACCGGAGTAAAGGCAGGTAGTGCGAAGATTACAGCCACAACCAAGGAAAAAGATGCATCAGGCAAGAACCTGACTGCAACCTGTGTTGTAACGGTCAACAGTGATGCTATGAATGACACCAACACTAAATTAAAAGACAAAAATGGCAACCAGTTATATGTCAAGAACGCAGATGGCTCCTACAGAGAAGCTGTTTATGCAGATTATTTCACAGCCAGTGAATTTTATATGAAGACTGAGGGACAATATGCGTATACAGGATGGCAGACTATCAACGGTAAGACTTACTTCTATGATAAGAGCGGTAAGGCGGTAACAGGAACACAGATCATACAGGGTGTTACTTACAATTTTGGCAGTGATGGGGCAATTCAGACATCTGTCAATGGTTCCAAGTTCGGTATTGATATTTCAAGACATAATGGTAAGATTGACTGGAATGCAGTAAAGAGTTCCGGTGTAGATTATGTCATTATCCGTTGCGGTTATCGTGGTTCTTCATCGGGTGCACTGATTACAGATCAGAACTTCCAGAGCAATATTAAGGGTGCAACCGCAGCTGGATTGAAAGTCGGTATCTATGTCTTTTCACAGGCAGTCAATGAAGTGGAGGCTGTCAAGGAAGCTTCCCTGGCAGTCAGTCTCGCTAAGGGATATAAGCTGACTTATCCTATCTTCATTGATACAGAGTCCAGTGGAGGCAGGGCAGATAAGATAGATGTGGCTACCAGAACCGCAGTTGTCAATGCCTTCTGCCAGACCGTACAGAGCGCAGGCTATCAGGCAGGTATCTATGCCTCCAAGACTTGGTTTGAAACAAAGCTTAGTATGGGTTCTGTGGGTAATTACAGGATATGGCTTGCACAGTATGCAGCAGCACCTACGTACAGTGGCAGATATGATATGTGGCAGTATTCCAGCAAGGGTACGATCAGCGGAATCAATGGTAAAGTAGACTTGAATTTAAGCTATCTTGCCTATTAGCTTGCAATTTTTTCCTTTTCGGGATAAAATGGGCGTTAGTATATAGTAAATTTACGGAGGAAAATTCTGAATGAAAACTTATTTGGTAACAGGCGGTGCGGGATTCATCGGTTCTAATTATATTCACTATATGTTCAAAAAGTATGGGGATGACATCAGGATCATCAATGTGGATGCACTGACTTATGCAGGTAATCTGGAGAATTTGAAGGATATTGAGAGCAGAAGCAATTATACTTTTATTAAGGCAGATATCACAGATAAAGAAGCAATCGCTAAGATTTTCGCAGAGAATGATATAGACAGAGTGGTACATTTCGCAGCAGAGAGCCATGTAGACAGAAGTATCAGAAACCCGGAAGTATTCGTACAGACCAATGTACTGGGAACCGCAGTTATGCTTAACTGCGCAAAGGCTGCATGGGAGCAGCCTGATGGTACTTTCAAGGAAGGCAAGAAGTTCTTACATGTTTCTACTGATGAAGTATATGGTTCACTGGAGAATGATGGAGAATATTTCTATGAGACAACACCTTATGCGCCTCATAGCCCATATTCAGCAAGCAAGGCATCCTCAGATATGCTGGTAAAGGCATACATGGATACCTACAAATTTCCGGCGAACATTACGAACTGTTCCAATAACTACGGCCCTTATCAGTTCCCTGAGAAGCTGATTCCATTGATTATTAACAACGCACTTCATGGCAAGAATCTTCCGGTATATGGGGATGGCAAGAATGTCCGTGACTGGCTCTATGTGGAAGATCATGCCAAGGCTATTGATATGGTACAGGAGAAGGGAAGACTCTTCGAGACCTACAATGTAGGCGGGCATAATGAGAAACAGAATATTGAGATTATCGAAATCATCATCGAGACCTTACAGGAAATGCTTCCGGATTCTGACCCAAGAAAGAAGCTGGTATCCAAGGATCTGATTACTTATGTGGCAGACCGTAAGGGACACGACAGAAGATATGCCATTGCACCGGACAAGATCAAGGCGGAGATTGGCTGGGAGCCGGAGACCATGTTCAAAGACGGTATCAGACAGACAATCAAATGGTATTTTGACCATGAAGACTGGATGGAACATGTAACCAGCGGTGACTATCAGAAGTATTACGCAGAAATGTATCAATAAAGCATGAGGATGACGGGGACGTGAATGTTGTTTAGTTACAACAGCGCGTTCCCATTTGACGTGTCCGGAGTTACTGAAAAAAGAGTGAAAAGCAACAAATAACAGGGAGGATGAACAATGAAAGGTATTATTTTAGCAGGTGGTTCAGGAACCAGACTGTACCCTTTGACCAAAGCTATTTCAAAACAGATCATGCCGGTATATGATAAGCCTATGATCTATTATCCATTATCAACACTGATGTTAGCAGGAATCAGAGATATTCTGATTATCTCTACACCAAGAGATCTGCCGGTATTCCAGGAATTATTCGGAACTGGTGAGCAGCTTGGACTCCATATGGAGTATGCGGTGCAGGAGCAGCCAAGAGGATTGGCAGATGCCTTTATCATTGGAGAGAAGTTTATTGGAACAGACAGTGTGGCACTGGTACTGGGAGATAATATTTTCTATGGACAGAGCTTCTCCAGGTTACTTCGTAAAGTAGCTGCCAAGGAGAGCGGCGCTACAATCTTTGGTTACTATGTAAGAGATCCAAGAGAGTACGGTGTTGTAGAATTTGATGAGAATGGCAAGGCTATTTCCATCGAGGAAAAGCCAGAGCATCCAAAGAGCAACTATGCAGTTCCTGGTTTATACTTCTACGATAACGACGTAGTGGAAATTGCCAAGAATGTAAAACCATCTGCAAGAGGAGAAATCGAGATTACCAGCATTAACAATGAGTATTTAAGAAGAGGTACTCTGACTGTAGAGACCATGGGAAGAGGCTTTGCATGGCTGGATACAGGTAATCATGATGCGCTTCTGGATGCAGCAGATTTCGTATGTGCTTTCCAGAAGAGACAGGGATTATATATTTCCTGTATTGAAGAGATTGCATTCAAGTGCGGTTATATTTCCAAAGAGCAGTTACTGGAACTGGCTAAACCACTGATGAAGACAGAATATGGCAAATACCTGGTAGAGGTTGCGAATGGACTCTAAAATCAAGAGACTTACAATACTGGCGATGCTGGGAAGCATGGTTCTTGTGGCAGCTGTTATTGTAGTGTTCAATTATGAGCGTTTTGTATCGACTGGCAGTACAGCCAAGCAGGAGCAGACGACAGAAACTGAAGGGGCGCTGGAAGAAGACGGCATGGTAAAAGGCGCTGATCTGTCAGCCTTTTTACAGGATGAAACGTTCTTTGATCATGAAAAAAATACATATGAGAAAGCAATGGCAGATGGAACCCAGACCGAGAGTGATACAGATGTGACATTGTTGGCTACTTCTGTGGAAAAAGACATACGTATCAAGGTAGTGGATACTGAAGGTAAGACGGTAGAAGGATATCCGTTTGTCTTATCCGTAGGTGATCTGGGAAACTATCAGGATACAGATGAAGATGGTATGATCTATATATCAGGTGTACGTCCGGGAGAATATGAGATCACTTTGGCTGATGCAGGAGAATACACCTGTACTTCCCCATCTCTGGATGTGCGTGTAAAAGCAATGGTTTCCTATATGCCGATAGAGGATATATCCTATCTGATTCGCTCTGAGTCAGAGGTAGATGCTTCTATAGAAGATACAGAATCTGATGAAGTAGATGGAGATGACAGCCAGTATACAGCACTTCTGGATACGGACAGTCAGGACAAGCCGATAGAGCTTGGAATTGATGTGTCCAAATGGAATGGCGGGATTGACTGGGATTTGGTGAAAGCCGAGGGCGTAGACTATGCAATCATCCGTTGTGGCTATCGTGGTTCCAGTTCAGGCTGGCTGATTGAAGACCCTTATTTCTGGCAGAATCTGCAGAATGCAAAGAAAGCCGGTGTTAAGGTAGGTATCTATTTCTTTACACAGGCTACGACTATGGTAGAAGCAGTGGAAGAAGCCAGTATGGTAGTTACTTTGCTGGGCGGTGAGACACTGGACTATCCGGTATTTATTGATACAGAAGGCGCAGGCGGCAATGGACGTGCAGACGGACTGGATGCAGATACCAGAACCATGGTGTGCGAATCTTTCTGTAGAACCATCGAGAATGCGGGCTATCAGGCTGGTGTATATGCAAGCTGTAACTGGTATAGAAACAATCTGCATGCAGAAGATCTGGATGCATATAAAATATGGCTTGCTGAATACCGTCAGACCCCACAGTATGAAGGACGCTACGATATGTGGCAGTATACCTCAAGTGGCAGTGTAGCAGGTATCGAAGGACGGGTAGACTTAAACGTGAGTTATATTCAGAGCTATGCAAATTGAGGCTGATATGTGTGTTTACAGACATATCAGACACAATTTATATAGCGAGGTAACCACATGAGCAAAAGGAAAGCTGCGAAGCAGCGATTTTGTGAGTGTGGTCTGAATATAACTCAGGGGAATGTGCAGGGCAAATTGAGAATAAAAATAGGAGAAGAATCATGGGAAAGATTACAGTTGAAACATGCGAAATAGAAGGATTAAAGATCATCACCCCTACCGTATATGGGGATAACAGAGGTTATTTCATGGAAACCTATAATTACAACGATTTTAAGGAAGCAGGAATTGACCAGGTATTCGTACAGGACAATCAGTCAGCCTCCAAGAAAGGCGTACTGCGTGGATTACATTTCCAGAAGCAGTTCCCACAGGACAAGCTGGTTCGTGTGATCAAGGGCGAAGTATATGATGTTGCTGTTGATTTAAGAGAAGGCTCCAGGACTTATGGTAAGTGGTTCGGTGTGCTCCTTTCCGAAGAGAACAAGAAGCAGTTCTTTATTCCAAAGAATTTTGCACATGGTTTTCTGGTATTATCCGATTATGCTGAATTCTGCTATAAGTGCACAGATTTCTATCATCCAAATGATGAGGGCGGACTTCTCTGGAGCGATCCTGATATCGGTGTAGAATGGCCAATCCCGGAAGGAATGGAGCTTACACTGTCTGATAAGGATACCAAGTGGGGCGGTATCAAAGAGTTCAAGAGATAGGTAGCATTACATGAAGACAAGAAATTCCAAGACAAGAAATCCTAAGACGAGAAATATCATAGTGGTAACGCTGGTGGCTCTGATTATGATGGTGATTCTGGTCGTGCATCACAATCCACTGGCTGATCCGCATGAGGAAAATGTAAAAAAAATCATAGCCTGTGTTGTTATCGTAGCAGCAATGCTGGTATTTTATCGTTTCTATGACAGATTGGTAACATTGCCGGTAGAACTGTGGCAGTCCAGGAAACTGATCTGGAAGCTGGCTAAGAACGATTTTAAGACCAGATATGCAGGTTCTTATTTTGGACGTATCTGGGCATTTGTACAGCCTGTTGTTACGGTACTTCTGTACTGGTTCGTATTTGACTACATCATGTCCAGTAAGATTGAACTGATGGCAGGCACTTTGCAGGTGCCCTATGTAATCTGGCTGACCGCAGGACTTGTGCCCTGGTTCTATTTCACAGAAGCGATTAATAATGGAACAACAGCGTTATTGGAATATGCTTATCTGGTGAAAAAGGTAGTATTTAAGATTAGTATCATTCCTATCATTAAGATCATTGGCGCAACATTTACGCACTGCTTCTTTGTATGTTTCATGCTGGTCGTGTATTTTGCGATGGGATACAGCCCTAGCATCTATCTGATTCAGATTATATATTACAGCTTTAGTCTGTTTATGTTCGTATTGGCAGTCAGTTATTCTACCTGTGCGATTGTCATATTCTTCAGGGATCTGACACAGCTTATCAATATTGCATTACAGGTTGGCATGTGGGCAACCCCGATTCTGTGGCAGATTGAATCCGTGCCGGAAATTGTACAGCAGATATTGAAGATCAATCCTCTTTTCTATATTGTGAATGGGTACAGAAGTGCTATGTTTGAACATCAGTGGTTCTGGGAAGATTTTTATTCTACGATGTATTTCTGGATTGTGACAGCCGTATTCTTTGGTATCGGTGCGCTGATATTCAGACGCCTGAAAGTACATTTTGCAGATGTATTATAGTCACCTATTACCATTAATTTAGTGAGGGATAGAATGGAACAGAAACAGGAAGAAATTGCAATAGCAGTTGACCATATCAGTAAAGTATATAAGCTCTATGACAAGCCAATGGACCGAATGGTAGAGGCGCTTGGTTTGACGAAAAAGAAGAAATACCGGGAACATTTTGCACTTTCCGATGTTTCTTTTCAGGTAAAAAAAGGAGAATGTGTGGGAATTATCGGCACGAATGGTTCAGGTAAATCCACGATTCTTAAGATTATAACAGGTGTATTGAATCCGACAGGAGGTACACTTACAGTAAACGGCAGAATCCAGGCATTACTGGAGCTTGGAGCCGGATTTAACATGGAATATACAGGTATTGAAAATATCTACCTCAATGGCACCATGAACGGTTTCACAGAACAGGAGATAGAGAGCCGCATGCAGGATATTCTGGATTTTGCAGATATCGGCGAATTTATCCATCAGCCGGTGAAGACCTATTCCAGCGGTATG
>ERZ860076.113-NODE-113-length-58240-cov-7.567999_pt1 | contig 58240 bp, 96 predicted proteins | sample MGYA00509982_ERZ860076 | MGnify/ENA primary metagenome ERZ860076 (study PRJEB30046, sample SAMN00715193) | human gut metagenome | study: EMG produced TPA metagenomics assembly of the A metagenome-wide association study of gut microbiota in type 2... | reverse complement strand
GCTTATTTCTTTAACTTTGTTTGTTTTTACAAGTTCAACAACTTTATCAATAATTGCTTCGCTTGTAGTTGTCGGCGGAATTTGGGTAATATCGATACAGTTATATTTTTTATCATAGCTGTATTTTGCACGCACTTTAACAGAACCTCTGCCTGTTTTATAAATTTTATTAAATTTCTATAAATTGGATATTTTATTGACTTTTTGCAGATAAAATATTAAAATTAATATTTATTATTAAAAATAAAAATAGCCGGGCATTATGTACCTGGCTAAAAATGAAAATTTAAAATATAATGCTTTCATCGTCATCCTGATATGATATTTTTATCATGGTAACTATCTAACTATCAAAATGGGAAATTATATTAATCTTCCCACGTTTCCACGCAGTCGGGCGCGTCTTCGTATTCCTCGCCCTCATATTCCGTTACCCACTCACCTGTTGTGGATAACTTCACGCAGTCGCCAGTTGCGTGTTTACCGTCATAGTCAAACGGCATTTCCTTTAAATGTTCGCGTGCAACCGCGAACACCTGCCAGCTTCCGTTGTTTTCATTCATCATGTTTCTGTACCCTCGCCCCTCTACGGGGCGCCCTTTCCTTTAATCTGTCTTTATTATATCCTAATTTTAGAATATTGTCAAGTGCTTTTGCTAGAAAAATTTTATTTTTTCCGCGTCTGTCGGCACAACCTCTATTATGTCGGACGGCTGGCAACGGCACATTATGCATATTCGGTTTAACGTTTCCAGCGTAATGCTTTTTCCTGCCTTAATATTTTGCATTGTCTGCCCCGACAAAAGCCCGTTTTTTTGGATTCTTGCTTGATTATATCCGCGAGCTTTTAAAAGCTCGAACACGTCTATTTTATATTTTATCATTTTGCGTGCTCCTTTCCTTTTAATATGTTAAAAATTGTACATTATATATAGTAAAAAGTCAATAAAATTATTCTATTTTTAGATAAAATTTCCTTGACAAAATATTAGGTGGGTGCGATAATACTATTATCAAAAAAGAAAGGGCGGCAATACTGCCGCAAGGGTATAAAAATATGGAATATTGGGAATTTAAAAACGGCATAACGGTAGAGGGGGACGGCTCGGCGGTGTTCTCTGTAAATTTAGACGGGGATTTTTTGGGACATATAGTTTGCGGAGATTACGCGGACTATAAAAATTGCACCGCTGAATTAAACAGTGGCATTGACCCGATAACGGGTGGATGGGAAGACGGTAACGGGAATCCGTGCACGCTTTCCGGCTGGGGAAACTCCGAAGAATAAAAAAGAAGCAAAAAGAGAACCGCCGAGGGGGCGCGGTTCTCTTTTTTTACGTGCTATATTAAATTGTTGAGCGGTTCGTGTTCCGCTCTGTATAGTATTATATAACTTAATTTTTTAAACGGCAACTATTTTATTAATCATAGCCATTTTCGGCTTCTACATTTGCTTGCCGCCGTGCGACCTCTTGCAATCGCTTTTGCTCGTTTTCCTGCTGTATTTGGTGCAACCAATTATTTAATTCTGCCACATCTTCCGGCGCGTCTGCTTTTGGCTGTGCCTGCTCCGGCTGTTCTTCTTTTACGGCTTCCGGCTGTGCTGGCTGTGTCGCCTGCGGTGCTTCCGCTTCCAGTTTTTCCAGCTCTGCCAATACAATGGCATTTAAAAAGCCGTTTACGGTATAGCCTAATGCCTGTATACGGTCTTTTGTGCCTTTGGGAAGCCTGCAACTAATGCAATCCCAATTATTTTTTGCGGCTTCGTTTTGCTTTTTTGCGCGCTCTCTTGCCTTTTCAGCTATTTCCTTATCTGTTTTCATTTTTTTATCTTCCTTTTTTAATATATTTATGCAATTATAAATTGCAATACTATAATACAATATATATTGCAATATGTCAAACGGATTCGAGCTTATAAAGCAATTATAAATTGCAATTATTTTAAAATAATAATGCAATTATCTATTGCAATTAGTAAGAAGATGTGTTATTATAACAATGTCGAAAGACAAGAGAACAAAAAACAGAATCACAAGCCCAGCAGGGCGGAAAGGTGGAAAAATGAAATACAATATAATAATCGAAGGGACAAGATACAATGAAAATTATACTTTTGAAACCCCGGAAGAAGGCGACGTTTTAAAGGAAGTCGCCGATATTTTAAAAGAAATAGAAAAAGGTGGAATTGACCGCGTCGAAATCAAGCCCGCCGAAACCAAAGAAGCCGCAGACAAGGCGGGGACATCTTTGTTCTTTCGCTGGCAACATCTGGAGAGCAAAAACGAAGCCGCTATAAGGGTATTTAAGCAATTAAATATCCAATATAAATATAACCATTTTGGCAATTTAATGGCGGACTTCTACGGTGTAGGGCTTTGGGAAAACGTAGAATATAAACACATAAAAGAAGATGTGTTTGAAATTTGCCGCAAAGAGGGGGCAGAAATATGAAAATAGGGGACAAACTTGTTTACGGCTTTAATGACCGCAAACATTCTATAAAATGTACTTTTAAAAAGTACAAAATAACAAAAAGCGGCGAAGTTGTAATATATGCCGCTTGCCAAGGTGGCATGATTGCAGGGCCTTGGGAAATGTTTAAAAAAGCGTAGCAAACAGGCGCGCGGGCGGTTCGATTCCGTCCAATGCTTTTTATAAAAAATAAAAGGAGGTTGATTATATGACAATTTATAAAACTACAGATTATTTTAATATTACGAAAGAAGAAGCAAGCGAGATTCGTAACGGATATGATACACGAGAAGAAGCGAAAGTGTTAGATGCAGGACTTGAACATTATTTTTTTCAGACTTTAGAAGGACTTACAGAAGAATATAATTCAGAAAAAAGAAAAGCATATACGGAAAAATACGGTTATGAAGTTATTGTGTTTGAATTTGTAGCAGATAATAGTAATCATAATAAATATTGTATGGTATTTAGATAGGGCGGTGATTATATGACAAAAGCGGAACTGCTGAAAGAATTTGACAAACTGCAAAACGAAAAAGAAATACGCATTGATGGTGTTTACTGCAATAGTAATAAAAGCACGATAGAAAATGCTATAGAGTGCCTAAAATGCCCGGATGAGCTGTTAGACAAGTATCTAACAGTTGTGACACTTAAATATCCCAATATTGGGCGAGTAATCGCAGAAAACGGGGATTTTAAACGACATACACACAACAGGCTGTATGTATTTAATACAGCACGGCAAATTTTAGCTGATTAAACAGGCAAGCGGCAGACGGTGCCGAGCTTCCGGGGTTCGATTCCCCGGTTTGCTTTTAACAAAAAAAATAAATTTTAAGGGCAAAAGCCCGGAAAGGGGTATGCTATGTATACATTAGAGCAGGCGGAAGAACGCTTCCGCGAAAATTTAAGAAATTTAATTGGAGAATGGAAGACAGAAGAAAATTTTTACGAAAATTTAATCTGTTCTTTCGATTCTGAATATTTGGACAAAAACGGAAACAGCCAGGATTATTCGGATTATGCCGTGGAAACCGGTGATTTTAGAGATATACCATATTCCAGCTCGCAAACGTTGGAAGTATACGATGAAAATATATCTATTACTATAGAGGTGGTATCAAACGAAAATGAATATCATGAAACTATATACAAAGTAACAGATGTATATTAAAATAAGCCCCGAAAAAAATCCGGGGCTTTTGTGTGCGGCTTTTTTTGAAATAGTACTAAAACATATTTCAATACGCCACGCGTTACGGTTTATCAATGTGCCGCACACATTGCAAGTTTTCACTTGCATAGATATAATAACATATATATTTATAAAATGCAAGGCTATTTTTATAGCTTTTTTTGTGTTATCTTAAAATATAAAAGGGGGTATTCTATGCCAAAAATGAAAAAATGCACCATTTGCGGCAAAAACTTTTTGAGCCGCAACGGTGTAGAGGTTTGCTCTGCTGCCTGTGCTGCTGAACGTAAGCGCCGGCAGAACACCGCCGGAAATGAACGCAGGCGGTTGCAGTTATCCAACCAAAAAACAAGCCGAATCTGTCCAGTATGCGGTAAAACTTTTATGTCTGTGTACCGGAAATACTGCTGTTCAGAGTGCGCAGAAATCGCACGCCGCAAAAATTCAGCGGAAAACAACCGGGAATACTACGTCCAAAATCGGGATACTGTTATACAGCGCGTAAAAGCTACGCGGGCAAAGCGCAAGCAGGAACAGCAACCACCAAAATAAAGGTGTTTTGCCGTTGCGCTTCTATACCGTTTATAACCATATACGGCTTTAAATGCCTTATATGGCTAGCTTTTTACCATAGCAAAATAATAAGGCGACTGCGGGCATTTTACAAGCTTGCAGACATAAAAAAATAGACTTTTCATTCACCGAAGCAAGTCCATAGTTCATGCTTTAACACGTTAAAATCGTAAAACTTTTCGTGAATTTTGCCGGCAAAATTTGCTTAAAATCCGCTCGAAAATCGAGGATTTTTGAAAATGGATTGACCGGGCTGAAAATCTAAAGGGACGGGGGGTTAAAAATTTTTCCGAATAAAAAATTGAGCGAAAATTTAAAAAAACTGCCCGTTGCGAACAACAAGCAGTTTTTCAATTTCTAATTTTTGTCGTGTAGTGATGACAATGGTGGCACGGTGATTCACAGTCATTATAATATAAGCATTTTTCATTTGTATAATATATACATTGCGAACCGTCATGCCCATGCAAAAATGTTGTTTCAAAGTCCTGTTCCTTATTCTCTTTATCATGTTCATTTTTCAAGTGTCCCGCCGGCATTTTTCTTTCACTTCCTCTCTTTTTACTATATAGAATAAATATATCAATGCCTCGCAAAAAGTCAATCACTTTTTTTAGTTTTTTCATACCATTCTAAAAATTCGCAAAAAATTTTATCTTCTGCAATTTTCCGAATATTTATAGCTTCTTCTTTGCTTTTGTAGCGCCCTAAAAAATATTTTGTCTTTTTAAACATTATTTCTGCGCACCACCTATTCCTTGACTTATCAAACCAAACACCTGTTGTCCCTGATGTATTTGTTTTTCTTATTTTATTTCCGTTCAATTTGCACGGTGCAGTACCATAAGCGTATAATTTTTGAATGTTTTCGTTTTTTAAACAGCCACAGCTTTTTACTTTTCCGTTTTTTAAATCATCATAATGTACATCACATTCATTGCCGCAATCGCATTTACAATGCCATATTTTACATCTGCTTTTTGTATGGCTTTTTTGGTCGGTAACGTATACTGCAACTAATTTGCCAAAACGTTTATTTTTAATATCCTTATAATCCCGATGATTTCCACAATCCTTTACTTCGTTTCTTTGAAGATTTTGTTTAGTAGCAAGTCTTTTCTTCCCACACAGCAAACAAGTACATTCATAAAGTCTTCTATGATATGAATTGTACTGGTCCGTCAATTTGTCAACTTTCAAATTGTTATATACTTTATCAATAATAGTAGTGTCTGCTTTCCTCGGCATTGTTTCCCCTTTCTCATAGAATTTAAAAATAGGAAGTGCCGCAACACTCCCTATAGCTTTTAAAATAATTTGTCTTGTTGTTCCAACAGCATAAGCAACGCCGTCATCGTCATGGTCTGTATGTATTCGTCTTCCTGTAATTCCGATTCCTTTATCGGGTCTTCCGGTTCAATAAAATCATAATTAACATACAACGTTACACCGTGCGTATCCTTGCACCGCGCGGCGACAATTTTATCGCCGCCGAACTCCTCAATATCCGATTTTAACTCATCTATCAGCTCCGAACACTCAAAACTAATATTTTCTCCGCGTTTATTTGTAAATGCCATAAGTTTCTACTCCTTTTCAATGCAGACAGCCGTTCCGCTCATTGTAATCATTAATGAAATGTCGCCGGTATTCCAATACGGTGCACAGCTATATGATATTCCAACTAAACCGTTTGCGCCCTTGTACAAGGCTTCTAATGCCATGTCGTTCATTAATTCATCTATAAAAGTTTGCACTTTTTCTGAAAATGCACTATATTCTTTTCCTGCGACCATCGCTTTAAAATTCATTGCATTTTTTAAATCCGTCATCATGCCTAAACTGTATAACGCAGTATCGGTTACGATTCCGCAATATCTGACAATTTTATATCCCACAAAATCAAATCCGGTTGTTTTCATGACGTCGTTTTTTGTGATTCTGACGGATTTAATAGCATTAATAACAGCTTCTTTTCGCTCATTTTCTTCTTTTCTTTTCCGGTTAAGTTCTTCGATTTCTTTTTCTGCCTGCTTTCTGCACTCCTGCAATGCTTCTTTCTTAATTACGCTCTTGTACTTAAAGCTGTAATTGCAGTTAAAACAACGGTCAACGCTATCGCCTATCAGTTCTCCACAGTTTGGACAAGTTTTCATACTTCGCTACCCCTTTATTGCGTTTTCTAATACTATACCATGCAGATAGCTTTAAATCAACTTTTTAAATCTTTTTCTTTTTGCAAATTCACGCTTTCTGCCGTAAAAATTAATGATTTTGCTGTATACCGGCACTCTCCCAATTCATAAATCAATCGTTCTTTTGTCATTTCGGGATTTGTCCGGCGCACATATTCAAGAAGCTTATCTATTTTATCCATTACACTGCCGCTCCCCTCTGTATCCCTGCCATTAAATAATCAAGCAGATAAATCAAATCTGTGCCATATTTGCTTATCCAGTCTGCCATAAATTCTTCCTGTTCAATCGGCATACTCACACCATAAGAAAAGCAAAAACAATGGCATAGTTCGTGTGCTATTATTTTACGCAAATAAGCCCCTTTGGGCTTGTTGGATACATATATAGTCTTGTCGTTCCAATCGGTCACAGCAAGGCTTATAGAGCCGTCAGAACGTGTCAAATTATTGTTTGTGCCGTGAACAAATTCAATTTTCCACTCAATACCATTTATCAAAAACATATTTCACCTCAAAAAAAAGAAATCACCAGCTAAATATCAGCCAGTGATTTCTAAATTTGAAATTATTATTTTTTCATTCTTCAATTAACAAGTAATTAACATATCTTGTTGCTGTTTCGGCAAGTTCTTCACTGTAATCCAGCAAATTCAGCTTGTACTCCGGTTTGTGTCCGTATGCAACGGTATAAAGCTTTTCTACAAGCTCTAAATTGTGCAAATCGGACAGTTCAACAAGAATTTTGTGGTATAAAAATTTTCGTGTCCATTTGAATCGGTCACAGATTATTTTAAGTTTCCAGTTATTCTTGTTAAACCACTTGCCGCTATCCGGCTTTTCTACAATACCATAATGTTCAAGTGACTCTTTCTCCGGGATTGCCTGCCGTGATTTTTTCAATGCCTGCTCCATATCGTGGAAGCGTTTCACGTACAGGGCGGTAAAAACAATTCCCTTTTCCCCGGTAAACTTATTCGCAAGAAACTCACAGCCCATGCGGGTTACTTTATAACATTTGTTTTCTTTTCCGCTATCGTCTTTATATGTAGACGGAATAAAATAATCACTGACCACGAAATCGTGGTGAGTTAAAGTTTCAATAACTCCCTTTGTTTTGCCGTCTTTTGTACCCTCTAATTTTTCAAGTATCTTATAATGTTTCATTTCTAGCATATTTGCAATTTCTAATGTAGTTATTGTAGTATTTTTATTTATTACTTCTCCATTCATAACAGAACCTCCTAGCATGTTGGAACAAAGGTTCCGTCCATAATGCCAATCGCCAGTTTCATACCCGTAACTGCATAGAAGCTGTTGTTTTGAGCTGCACAAGTATTGAACAATTCTTCTAGTTCTTCATAAAGGCTGTCACTCAAGATTTCTTTAAGCCTATCCATAAATGGTTCAAAGATTTTAAAATACTCATCACCAGTTTCCGTATTTTCTATTTGATTCGTATACACTATTTGCAAAAATTCTTTCATAAATTATACCTACCTTTCAATTTTTTCTTGAAAAGAGATACTCTCTATGATAAAATATTTCACAGAGAGTTATCTCGGTTTTAGAGCAGTTGCATGACCGTCAAATCATGGGCAACTGCTCTTTTTGCTTAATTACTGATTTCTTCATCAACCTTGTTGTCAAGCCATTCCTTTTTAGTTATCCCTTTTTCAGAAAGTTTTTTTTCTAGCTTCTCAAACTTTTCTCTGTCAAGTTCAGCACTAAAATTTCTTGTCTTTTCTCTACGCTGTTTCATGTAATCAGCTCTGCTCTTAGGTGCGATTTTAACCACCTCCTTGTTACGAGTTACATTATATAATGTTACGTGTAACAAGTCAATGCCTTTTTGAAAAAATTTTTTAAATCCACAAATCACTAGCCAATATTTAGTTGTCAATGTTCAAGAAAGCAGGGACATTTCTGCCCCTGCCATTACATTATTACATTTTACTTACAAGCGTTGAAAGCTTGCTTTTCAGCATTGTACGTTCTTCTGCCGTCATGTCTGTAAGCAGTTCTGTAATATCGCCGGACAACTCTTTCATGTAGTTTTCAAGCGATTTCATCTTATGTTCTTTGTCCTCTGCGGTATTCGCTTTGTGCATTTCTTTGGTTTCTGTATAATGCCGCTTCGCTTTATCATAGCCGCTTTCGGTCATATTCATGCCGCTTGTCGCCGGTTCTGTGTAATACATTCTTCCATAATTGCGGTCAATATCCCTGTCATGTTCCATTCCGCGGTACATTTCCGGTGTCATGTGGAAATACGGAGGTTCATCGTATCCCCGGCGCGTTCCTCTGCCTTTCGGTGCAAATCTGCCGTTTGAATAGCGGTAGTTATCATAAAATCTTCTGCCGTCACCAAGCCGCTCAAACATTTCCATTGTTTCATCTGCACTCGATTCTTCCATTGATTTCATCAATGTACGATAATACATTGCTTCTGCAAGGTCTTTCATCATATCTGTAACCTGTCCCATTTCACACGGGTCTATATTTTCAATTCCTTTGTCAATTTCACATTTGGCACATTCAGACAGTTTTTCAATCATGTCGTGCATTCTCATAATATCCATAAAACCGCCCCCTTATGCTTCCCGAACTGCAATTAAATTGCTGTTCTGAACTTCGATTGCCTGTGCAGATGTATTTTGTACCGCTGCCGTAACGCAGCAACCGCGTGGAACGTCTACATATGCCTGTGCCGAAACATTAAAGAAGTTCTCTACTGCCGCCGGTGTAACAATCATACGAGTTGACTGCAGCGGCTCACCGTCAATCGCAATAGCAAGAGAAATAGCTTCAACCGTTCCACCTGTCGGGATTTGAATATTCCCGGAATAAGATACTAAAAATCTTGCCCGGCACTGGTTTGTAAGTCCTCTCAATTTAACAATACCGCTTCCCTGTCTGTGCGTAATGCAATTTGAACCAGCAACCGGTGTTTCTGTAAATGCAACATCTTCTCCCTGCGCAACAGTTTGAAGTGCAATTCCTGTAAATTCTGCCATAAAATAATACCTCTCTTTCACAAAATAAAGGGCAAACTTTCTTGAAGTCTGCCCTGTCTTCCCGACATTGGTGTCGGGAACATTGTAATACTGCATTAGCAGACATAACCTTTTGAGTTTTATTCCGAGTGAAACTCGAAAAAACTCAATTTGATTAAGATACTTGATTATTTAGTAAATTAGCAGCCGCAACCGCTATTGCAACCACAACCGTAATATACATTAGGGTTCGGCACCTGATATGCCGGAATCGGCGCCGGATTGACTGCATTAATAATCTGCTGTGTCTGCGAAGCCATTGCAGTAGTAAGTAATGCACTCTGTCTATCCTGTGAAGCCGCTCTGCGTAAATCGTTGTTTTCTGCCTGTAAGCTGGAAATTTTCTCATTGCAGAGATAATCAAGAATGGCTCTTGTTCCTGCATTTTGGCTGTCGATAATATCTCGTGTATTACTATTCATTGTATTCTGTAATGCACAAGTATTCTGTGCCATGTTGTAATTTACACCCTGAATGGCTTCTCTCGTTTCACAGCAACAATTAGCAAGCTGTGACTGCAAAGCATTCTGTCCCTGCATTAACGCAACGTTTGTTGTGTTAAATCCCTGCTGTGTCTGATAGCCTAAGTTGCAGATAGCGTTATCGACACCGTGGAATCCGTTCATAAGCGCGGTATTCTGTGTATAGAATCCGTCACAAAGTCCGTTTGAGATTCCGTCAAGCTTTGACACGATTGACTGTGTATCAAATCCTCTCTGTAAATCTGCCTGCGTTAAAGCGCTTGTGGCATAAGGTGTTGCACCGCCATTTGCACCATTACCACCCCAGCCGCCGTTGCCCCAGCCGCCAAAAATGGCAAAAAGAATAATAAGAACCCACCAGCCGTTGCCGTCGCCCCAGCCACCGTCATTTTTATTGCCCGTTACTGCCGCAATATCAGCAAGACTAGGCATTGCACCTGTGTTAAACATTTTGTTTACCTCCATTGAAATATATTTACAAATGGGATAACCGGTTATTATGTGCGCACAACCCAAAATGTACTAACGATTAAAAATACTTAAAACTCGCTGTTTTGCTTCATCGGTTGTAATTCCCTGTTCGCGGCAAAGATTTTCTGCCAACATCTTCAACCCCTGCGTGTCCCCGTTTTGGTACATCTTAATAGCATTTTGGGCCATAGGATTGTTTGATATTTGAGGATTGCTATTCATCATTTGTGAAAGGACCTGTTGCGGATTGCCGCTTTTTATTAATCGAATAAGCTCAACTGGATTCATTCATCTTCACCCCCACCGTCCTGCTTTGGGCTATTTTTTGATTTAGCCGTGCTTTTTGCCGATGTTTTAGTCGTCATAAACTGCTCGATTTCACTTAATCTATTTTCCAAACTATCAAACCTGTTCATTAATACCTCTGTGCTTTCCTCTGATAGGTCAAATTTTGATTTTTCTGTGTCACCCATAGAATTTACCGCTGTATTGTTTGAAGACTCTGTATAAGGCTTATACACAATCGTTCTGATTGTTCCGTCTGCGTTCCAACCTTTTACGTAGATTTCCGACAAATCCTGCTTTGGGAAAAAGGCAACTGAACCGTCCATAGGCACATCATTTGCGGTAATATTTTCAACTGCCGCTACAATCTTGCCGTTTATGCCGATTACCTGCTGTTGTTGCTGAAATTGTGGAATCTGCTGTTGAATTTGCGTGTCCGGCTGTTGGTATCTCTGCATATTTGCCATAGGATTGTACTGATATGCGGCATATCCCGGATTATAATTCATTGCCGGTTGCTGATACGGATTGTTTATCTGCATTTTTGCTGTCCTCCTCTAAAACATTTTCAATCGCATGGATTATGCTTGACTGAACTTGCAGAGGTAAGCTTTGTAATTCTTTTCTTGCAAAAATCTTCTCTAAAACTTCGTCTGAAAACATAAGCGCTTCCTCCTTACAATTACATTTTGGCATAAAAAAAGACGCTAAAAGCGACATCAAAACGACACTTTAGCGACATATTCAAATAATTCATGTTTAAAAATCGTGATAAATACGGCATTAGCACTTCTTTAACGCAATACCCGTAGCATTAAGTATATGCTAAAAATTCTTTAACTGAATTTCAACATTTCCATTGACTATAATAACTTTATCTATTATAGTTTTCAGTATGAAATTTTTTTGTTTCTTGTCGATGTTGTCCCAAACATCGGCAAGTTTTTTTATGTTCTGATAAGTAAATTCTTTCTTTTGTGTATTAATGGCATTTTTACTTTCTACAGAAATATCTTCTTTTGTCTTTGAAATTTGCGATTCTAAATCTTTTATCATTTCCAAGACAGTATCATTGCCGTCTGCATATAAGCTATATAGACGTTTAAGCTTTGTTTGTTCTCGCTCAAGTTGTGATTGCATAATTTCAAGCTTTGTTTCTTTTGCTTTTGGTTTGTAAGAAGACAAATTGAGTGAAATTTTAAGTATTTCATCAGTAACTTGCTTTTCTATATCGTCGGCCCATTCAAGAGAATTATTGCAGTTCGGATTGTAATTCGGAAGATATTTCAAGCCTTTATTTCTTGAACAGCAATATATCTTGTGATTCCCATTACTCCACTTTTGATAACGCATTTTACAACCGCACACTCCGCAATAGCACAAACCTGTGAGTAAATTCGGTTCAGTAAAGCAACTTATTTTTGCAGAGCACCTTGATTTTCTCAATTCTTGAGCAAGTTCAAATCTATCTTTATCAAAAATCGGTTTATGCTTGCCTTGATAGATATTGCCTTTGTATGGTATCATGCCAATATTTACAACTCCGGTAAGCACTTTTCGCGTAACTAATTCAGATTTGAAGCCACATATTTCTTTAATTTTCGCGTCTGAATAGCCGGAAATAAACAATTCCAAGGCTTTCCTTGCCTGTTCTGCTCTTTCCTGGATAGGAATTAATATTCCTTGTTCTTTATCATACCGATAACAGTAAGGCGTATTGCCGCCACCCCACCAGTAGCCTTGCTTAATACGTTCAAGCATACCGCCGCGCATACGCAACATCATTGTGTTTTTGTCGAGTTGTGCAAATACTGCCATCATCTGTGTGTATGCCTGTTCCATAGGGCTGTCATAACTAATGCTGTCATGTACACATTTAAACGCAACATTATTGCTTTGGAATACTTTTTCGATGATGTAAATTCCGTCAACCATGCTTCGGGAAATACGGTCAAGCTTAAATGCAACAACGCAATTTACTTTTTTGCGGCTACAATCAGTAATCAGCCTTTGCAATTCCGGGCGATTCATATTTGAACCCGTATATCCTTCATCAACATACCAATCAGCTATTATCAATTCATTTTTTCTGCAATAGTTTTCAATATCGCGCTTTTGGCTTTCAAGTCCGTTACCTTCTTCTGCCTGTTTCTCTGTCGATACTCTCATATAAGCAACACATTTCATAGTATATATCCTCCTAAAGTATAAAATGTGCCGCATTTATCACGATACAGCACATTTTACACATCTAAAATTTACTTGTCAATTATCTCTGCAATCATTTTAACGATACTGTCCGGCAATGTTAATTCTTCCGTGTCTACATTTTTACCATTTTGAGTAACATTAATCATAAAATATCCTCCAATCGCTTAATTTTTTGCTTGATTTTAATAACTTTTCGATTAACAGTTCTTTCACAAAGTGATACCCGAATTGCTATCTGTGTTATAGTGTTCCCTTTTGAAAGCAATTTAAAAATTCTTTCTTCTTCATCTGTAAAATTGGCATTTTCAATGATTTTTTCAAGCTCCGGCTTAGTCAATTCTGAAATTTTCATAAGCCGTTTCCTTTCAATTATTCGTTTTTACGCTCCGGGCATTTACCAGTACGGTTCTTACAACCGTAAATTGCCGCACCTTGCTTATTTGTGCCTAAATAAAACTTATGCTTGCATTTATCACAGCCTTTGTCAGTTGCACTATTTATGTTCATTTTTAGCACCTCGATTCCATTTAAAAACTATGTTATTGTCCTGCCGCCAGTATGTATTATCATGCGGGCTTTTTAATCCATTTTCACGGCATTTATCCCAACACGATTGGCACAACTGCCCTGTTTCACGGTCTATAGGATTGCCGCAGTGGTAGCATAGATTATTAGCTTTGCGATACTCTTTTATGTCTATTTTGTCGTAATATTGCTTTCTATGTACTTGAGCGTCCCTTTTTAAGCATACTGCGCATTTTGCTTTAGATTTCACCGCCGGGCGTTTACCACACCGAGTACAAACGCCTTGCTCTTTCCGCTGTTGATACAGCGTTTTCTGCTGTTTTTTTAATCGCTCATTATTTTCTTTTCGCTTTTCGTCCGATGTAGGATTGTTTGCGCGGTACATAGCTTTTCTTGCCAAACATTCCGGGCAAATATGCTCATCACCAAATAACTTGTTTTTTTTGCACTCCGGGCAAATCCCGTTTTGCTTGCACCACTCACGAACCTCTCTCGAATATTCGTTTGATTTTTTCAAACAATTAGTGCAATAATGCCCGATTCTGTCAAGTGGTTTGCCGCAACGTGGACACAATCCATTGTCCTTGCGCCTTTTGTAACAATTATGACTAATTTCTTTTTGCGTTAATGGCATTTTATTTCCTCAAACTGTCTTTTAAAATTTCAAATTCTTTCGGTGGTTCTGAATATGCTTCTACGTCTTCTGTATCGCTCATAGACGACTTATTCTTGTCCGAAAGAAGTTTTGTATTATTTTGGTATTTTTGCTCGATTTGAGCCTTTAGTGAATTTTGATTTACTTTTTCGATAAGTTTCTGAATTTCTGCCGGCACTCTTTTAATTTCTTCTGTCCGGCTTGTAACGCTTCTGTAAGTTTTGATAAAATTGGACTGTATTACGGTTTCAATCGCTTTGTAATCGGACGTTGCCCAATTTCTTAGATTGTCGGGATTCCCAACAGCTTCTTGAACGGTCGGCGGAAGCCTTGAAAACTCCTCAACTGCACCATATGTACCATTCCGCAATGCTTTACTCACTAAACTCCATGCTTCCATTTCATTCAATTCCTGCGGCTGTGAAATCATTTGTATTTTTGCTATCAGCTCTCCTATACTCGGCGCAAATCCGCTTGTATCCGATGTTACGTAAGCTTTTAACGCAACCGAAATTTGATTGTAGTTGTAATCCTCTAACATCATGCACCACACGTCAACCGTTTCTGAAATATTGTTCGGCTTATAATTCGGATAGCTGTCGCACATAATCCGAATGATTTTGACTGTTTCTTCTCTTGTCAATCATTGCCACCTGCCTTTACACATTGTCCCAATCAATAGCTCCCTTACTGAAATTTTTATTAGGCGCTATATTTTGGTTCAAATAATTTTCAAATTTTGTTCCGAACAAGGTTTCCGGTCGCAAATATTTTTCCATATCCGTACCCAACCATTCACCCGCTTTTTTGTCTATTACCTCGTAAAAATCAGATTCTTTATACCCGTCTTCTATCCTTGCGTGTATATGCCGTTTTGTTGCCTGTGTATTGTATCTGTATTTAGTATTACATCTTTTATTCAAGTAGTCGATAACATTCATATACACCGCATTGTTTTCCTTTTCATTTGCATTGTCGGGCAAATTGGTATCAGATGTTTCTTCAATGCTGTGGCCTAATAATGGCGTGTCACTTCTGATTGAATCAATAATATCATTAACGTATTTTCTGAATTTTTCAGATTTAATTCGTTTTGCCGCACTCAATACTCCTGCAAGAACTTTTTCCGATTTATTCCAATTGTATTTGTACCACCGCAATATCAGTATCTCTTTCGTATTTGAATCGTATTTTATAACACCATGTACTTTGTCGAACCGCTCAAGAAGCCTTACGATAGTGTCTTTGCTATAGCCTGTATGTCTTGCCATTTGCAAAAAATTCACTTCGTAGCACCCGCAGATATTCGTCTGTGGATTAGTTAAAAGGTACATGTAAAAATACTTGTCTTCCGGTGTAAAATCATCTTCAACTTTGCTATCCGTCCAAAATGCCAATTGGACATTTCGATATATTGCCATATTATCGCCCCTTATCTGTTATTCAAGTTCTGTTGCTTTGTTACTTTACTAAATCATTAATATTGATTCTAAATCCGTCAAATGTCTTGCCACCACTTCGGTTATATTCTGCGGTATCAAAAAACATCAAATTTCCCTCTCTATCAGTTGCCATGCTTACACCGTTCCGTGTAAGGCTGGATTTTAACAGGTCAAGTAAGATTCGTATTTCGTGTTTTGCTTCGTCTTTCATACTGTACCACCTTGATTGATATTCAAATTTTCAAACATGGCGCACATGATATCAACAACAATGCTGTTACCAAACTGCTTATACAACTGTGTATTACTATTTACTGCTGCCATTTTGTCAATATCTTCATCAGATACACCCATCAGCCGTCCGCACTCTCTAGGTGTTAGCTTTCTGATACGATATTGAGGTTTTTCAAGTAATAAATTGTCTTTCTGCACACTCGTTAAGCAATTACTTGTGCCTTGTATATTCACTTCTAATCTCTGCTCGGTTGGACTTCCCACAGTTCTATCTGACGGATTATCAGGATTTCTGCCACGCATAGCAACTATACAAGGCTGTTGATTGCCACCTTGATATGTGCGTATAGTGGGAGAACAGCTATCCTTATCATATACATTTCCTGCATAATTACCGCCATCAAATCCGTATATATTTCCTATTCTAACTTCATTCATTAAAACAACTCCTAAATCGTGTTTTTCTGCTTTGACACATCGGGAGATACCCCCCCCGATAATGCCTTTCTGAAAATTCTCTGAAACTTCCGTGTAAATACTTCCTATTACTTCCATTCAATCACTCCGTTACTTCCATAATTATCAAAGTCTTTGTAGTCTCTTGCTCTCAATGTTGTTGCAATATCAATTTGTTTATCTAATGTCGCTCCTTGGTCTTTCAACAACACAGTTTCCATCTGACCGCAAGTTGCTGATTCCTGCGTCGTATCTTGCTTTGATACAGTTTGCAACTTCTCTCTGTTGTGGCTTATTGATTGTTCCGTCAACGCAAGTCTGTCTGTCTGTCTGTCTGTCTGTCTGTCTGTCAAGATTATGTTGTGGTAATGTGCCATTGTCAATAAGCTGTTTTATCAGCTTGTCAGTTTTTTCATTGTTGATGTAATACTTTTCATCTACATTATCCTCAAGATAGTCTTTCAACTTCTTTTGAAGTGGTATAGGCTGCGGAAATTTGTAGGTGTAATTTCCGAGAAACGAAAACATAAAGCAACGGTTCCTATTCTGTGCAACTCCGTAATTCTTGGCATTCAAATCCTGCCAATAATTCGTATAGCCAAGGCCTTCAAGAAAATCTATCCATTTCTTAAAATCTTCAATATTCTTTTTGTCGTGGACCTGTGGCACGTTCTCCATAAATAAAATCTGTGGTAATTCTCTGTTGCTATCTCTGATTTCAGTTAAAATTCTTTCAACTTCCCACAGCAAACCACTTCTTGTACCACTACCCTTGCTCATTCCCATTTGTTTTCCAGCAACTGATAAATCAGTGCAAGGAAATGAGTAAGTAAGTAAGTAAGTGAAGTGGTCCGTATCTTCTATGGCTAAGTCAAGTGCGTGTACTTTTGTTATATCCATAGTTGAGAAGTTTGTCCCATGAATTGCGTTATAACTTGCTACAGCATACTTATCAAACTCAACAATTCTGTAATGTTCAAATTCCGCACCTATCCTTTCAAGTGCCATAGCTTGTGAACCGTAGCCTGCAAACAACTCTATCAATCGGATAGGATTTGTAATGCTGATAGGCTCTCTTATGTAGTCAAATATATCTAATTGTCCTTGCATATATACTCCCATAATTACTCAAATGCCCAGCAAATCAACGATATGATCGCAATTACAATTACAGTTTTGACAATTTGTTGCCAAAATGTCACAATCACCAACCTTGCAATCGCAATTATTGCTACGGCAAATGTCAAAACAACCGCAATTCGTATGATTAACTTTATTAAATCTTTAATTTTCATTTTAATTGCCCTTTTCAATTGGAATATCTGATTTCATAAGCATTTCAACAATTTCCTCAAGCAGATAGAATCTGCTCATGCGCCGATGACAGCCGTCACACTTGTCTTTCGGGCATTTGTATGTGTGTTTGTAAGCTCTGCACTGGTTATCTTTCAGCTGAATCACCTACTTTCTTATCTCCAATTAGTTCCAATAGTTCCATCAGGATGAATAATAATATTTGAGTATCCATCTTTATAATCATTGTTTCTCTGCTGCCACATATCTCCTAATGTCAATCTTGCATGTTTTCCCATATAGTCAAATGTTGCATATACAAAGAAATCACCAATTCTAAAGGTATGAATATCAATATCATCATCATTCTGTAAATCATTCCATATTTTTACAGGATAATCTTTCTTTTCAAGACCACTTAAAAATCTGAATGAAAAGCTGTCAGCGTCTTTGTGCATAAATTCCTTTATAAAATCTATGCTTGGATTTTCCACAACAGTCTGCAATGTACAGTTAGGGAAGTTGCTCGGATTTGCGTGTACATAATCGTTATGAGACAGATTTATGTGGCATAATCCGTTTAACTCTCTTGTATATCCTGCTGTGTTTACAGAACAAAAAACATTGTTGCTAAGTTCGTTGTATATATCTACAAGTTGCTTAACATGCTGTGGATAAAGCCCCGGTTCTCCGCCTGTTATAGAAAGCCTTGCGTTGGGATGTTCGCTCAAAACTGCTTTCAATGATTCTATCTGCTTATCAAAGTCATTTTCTCCTGCCATTGGATTCTGCCTTTCTAAACAGAACGGGCAACTATATGGGCACTCCTGCGTTGTTATAATCTGAACATTGATACGATAGTAAAGTGGAACTCCCAATGAAGTCCTCTCTTTTCTGCTATTCAGTCTATATCGCAAGTCATTGTTCATTTCTTTTCTTATATCCTCATAAGAGTTAATATGAGGAATACGCTTCATTTTCTCACTCATGGACTATTTCCTTTCTTAGATTTTTAATTAACTTCCAAAACCTCTTTCATAGCGTTAGCCATATCACAGATACCTTTGATATAGTTAAATACGCCTATCATATATCCGTCTGAATTTTCTTCATCAACAACGCCTGTTGTGGCAAAGTTGATTAGCTTTAATGCGTTATGATTTATTGTGCTTTCGTCAATCTTCATTCTCCAACTCCCTTTCTCTCAAAATCTTCGCAAGGAACATCAAGTAAGCAACCGCACCGCTCAACTTCTGTGCAATTCCAATATGTCTTGTACCTGTAAGAATTTGTACAATTAAAGCAGAAATCCTTTCCGCTATTCATTTTGCAACTCGTCTTTTTATCTTCTAGCTTTTTCCCAAGGCTTTCATTTGTTCTTTTGAGTTCTTCTACCTTTTCCTGCATTTTTTCAAGTTCTTCTACCTTTTCCTGCATTTTTTCAAAATCATCAATGAGTTTATTATATTTCTTCTTGCTTAAAATCTTCATTTCACTTCGCTCCTTTCAACTTTTCTGATAGCATTTTAAGTTCTAAATCATCGCAATTTACTTTCATATAGAGTGTGTCTCTTCGCTTTTTAAGTTCTTCAATGCAATCATCAATAGCCTTGTTGTAACCGAATTTATAACCACAGCGGTATACATTTTCTGACATTCCTTCATTTGTTCTGTACGCTTTCAATTCTTCAAGCCATTCTACAAGCTGATTATTGTAAGGGCTTGAATATTCGCCCTTTAAGTCTTTAATAACTCTATCAATCGTCATCGTTGCCACCCACTTTCAATAATCCCTTAAACTTCCAACTTGTCATAAGTTGCTAAACAATTTTGAAGCGTTTCTAATACTGCGTGGTCTGAGTCAGTCAAAAATGGAGGCACTATCAGTCTACTAATTTCATCAATAAGATACTGTCTGTATGCTGACTTATCCTTATCCATTTCTTTGCCGATTAACTCTTGAATGTACTTCGCCATGCTTTCTCTTCTTTTGTATGCCTGTTCTTTAACGAAGCTCATATAATCAGTTTTAATATCTTCGGTCTGCCTTCCATCTACTACTCCCCTAACTATTAAATCTAGCCTGTAATAGTCACTGTTTGGTTTCTTAAATAATTTTTTATTGCCGCTATGAATAGTTATAGGGTTATCTGTTTCGATTGTTATTTTATTCATCTTCGCTCTCCTTTAGTAATTCATTAAACTTCTCAAACTGCTTCTGCGACACCTTATTATTAGCCTTATCTTCTCTCAATTCAATTTTAAGGTGCTTTTTTGCTATATTGGATAATTCCCTTGCAAGGTTCTTTCTGCCCTGCTGTATGCCATCACGGTAGCCTTTAGACGGCTTGTAATCATCAATCTGTGCTTTTCCCTCGCCCTGCGAACCGCTTGTTTTATTCCGCAACTGATAACCATAATCGGCATATGCTTTGATATAATGCTGTTCCTGTTTATCCAGTTCCGACTTAGGAAAATGCAAAAATCCGATTTTCCAGCCACAAGGGTTATTGTTTGCATACAGCCCATGTTTTTTGAGCGATAAATCAATATGCTGGTATCCGACAAGGTGCTGTGAAAGCCTTGTCAGAATATGTACAGCCTGCCCGATATAGGCATACTTGAATCCGTTTTCATCAATTCGTGTCAAAAAGTATATGCCGCTCTCCTCGTCAAGCTTTGGATTGACTTCTAATAAACGTTTTTTATTGTTCTGTTCAATCGCTTTTGCCTGCCTAATGCTTTGATAATTCAAATTTCATCACTCCAATCTATCATTTGACCGCAATTATCACAATATTTAATGTCGGTATCTTTATAGCCATCATCACACAATAGTTCTCCACAATTAGGACAATACCATTCAAACGGAATTCTCTCTCCGCTATTTTTTACTTTCTTTGGTATCCGCTTTTCAAGTGCCGTCTGGCATTCTTCCAAAGTCCCAATCTTGCGATATTGACGCCAATCACTTAATGCTTCAAAATAATTGCTTCTCATATCCTGTAATTCTTCCGGCGTGCCGATTGCACGGTACTGTTGTACTTTTTCAAGTGCCTGTATTGCAAGACCAAGCGCTTCTGCAAAAATTGAACACTCTGGATGATGTACTATCTCTGTTTTCAAGATTGTGTTTGCTTCACTCTCTGTCATACTCACACCTCTTTAATTAAATGGTAATCCCTCATCTTCCACTCCGTCTGGGATACTCATAAATCCATTGCTGTCAACATTACTGTTCGGCTGAATTATGCCGCTACTTTGCTGATTCTGTTTGCTTTCGCAGAACTCCTGTTCTTCAACAACTACATCAGTCGTGTAAACTCTCTGACCGTCTTTGTTCGTATAACTTCCAGTCTGAATCCTGCCGCTGATTGCAATTTTTATTCCCTTAAAGAAATATTTTTCGGCAAATTCTCCCGATTTTCCAAATGCAATGCAATTAATAAAATCTGCGTTCTGCTCGCCCTCTTTTTTGAATTTACGGTCAACAGCTAATGTGTACCGTGCTACCGCCATACTTCCGTTTGCTGTCTGTGAATATCTAACCTCTGGTTCTCTTGTTAATCTTCCGCATAAAATCACTTTATTCATAACTTATTCCTCACTTTCTGCTAATTCAAATCTGTACTTCTGTTCTGTATTAGGATATTTTTCCTTGTCAACCTCGCTCATAAACATTTCAAGGGGTCTGTTCCAGATATGCCCCTCATATTCATACACAACCGATATTTCTTCTGTTTCTGTATGCCTTGAAATACCGATAATAGTAACAATCTTGCCTAGCTTGAAATGCTTATATTTCTCGCCTTTCTGTGGTAAAGGTCTGTCAAATTCTGTACTGATGTTATCTGCCTTAAAATGCCTTGTGAGTAACGCAAGGTCACAGTTTGGCTTATCTTCGCCATCAAGGTCAAAATCTTCCGACTGTTCAATGTGTAACTGCTGCCACCACTCACCCCGCATAGCGTCCATATAACTTTCTAAGTCCTTAGAAGTAGTATTTCTGTCAGATACCAAATATCCACATATTCTTAATATTCTTGCCATACTTATTCCTCACTTTCTTCTGACCAGTCTAATCTTTGACCGCAATACCAACAATATTCAATTCCACTTACGCAAATAGTGTCTTTGCAAGTAGGACACCGGCAAATTTCCCCTTGTGTAGTGATAAAATCTCTTAATTCACTTTCAATATCAGCACAAGTCACATTTCTTATTTCAGGCTTCTTCGGTATCTGCTTTTCAAGTGTCTGTACAATCAATTCCCTATTTTTAAGTGGTATATTATATAACGCTTTTATTTCATTACAACCCATTGATTTAGCTTCTTTAAGAACTGCACTGTAATCATCTGCTAACTGTTTGATAAGTTTGTCTTTTTCTTCCATATTCTCTCCTATTCCGCTTCTGATTGAAGCCATTCAATAATCTTCGGCACGCAAATATCTTCTGTACCATTGCAACTGTCACAGTCATCGCCGCACACAACACAGTCTGCGCAATGTTCAGACACATCGTAAATGTATTTTGCCAATTCTTCATCCGACATATGCCTGATTCCGTCAGCATTAGTCTGTCTGCTATCACATTTACAACAAGACTCATTATCTCTCGAATTGCTGTTGTGCTGGCAGTTGCGAGAAATCTTTTCTTCGCTATCATCAAATGCTTTTAAAAACATTTCAGCAATTTCTTTCTCATATGTACCGCACATACCTTTGCAATCAATATCCGCAATAACCCTCGAAAAGAAATCTTTGAATTTGTCAGCAATATAATCTCCTGTAAAATCTTTAGGTATGTCAATTATTACTTTCATTTTCTCCACCTCTCAATTCTTCCAACTTCTTAAATTAAGTCCGCCACACCTAATACAATAAAACTTTTTATATCCTCTGGCATATTTACACAAATAACCACAATGTTCGCAATATTCTTTTCCGTTACTAACTGATATTTTTTTAGGTTCTGACACATTTTTCCTCTCGAACAACTCTCCGTGTTTGCATTCTATACAATAATCATAGTCTTCTTTATACTTGCAAATATTACAATCAATCATTGTTACCTCGCAATCCTTTCAGTTTTGCTTCTGCTTTGGATTTTGTGAGAAATACTGTTTTGCCAAATTCCATTACATCAATTTGACCAGATAAAGTCCTGTCATCCGATTCATAATCGCAAAACAGTATAGTTTCTCTATTTTTAAAACAATCCAAATGGAAGTCCTTAACTGTAAACTTGTCTACATCTTTTCCAAATCCTGCAAAATCAAGAAAAATTTTATCTCCCACCTTGCAAGGCAACTTAATAAGCATGCCCTGTTCCTCTAAGTCTTCATATTCTTTTAGCTTCTCCCTTAACTCAGCCATAGCCCATAAGTTACGATAGAATACAGCTAAAAGTCCTATTGTGTCACTCACTCCAACTGACAACATTTCAGCCATATACTGGTCAAATCTCTCATCTGACATATAAGATAAATCTTCATCACACATATCTTTGACAAGTTTTCTAACGAGCTCTCTGCTGTCAATATCCTGCTCATAATCCATATATCTTGCATTGTGTTTTTCATCTATGTAACAACTGTTATGTGCCAATTCAAGCATATTCATATCAGATGTTGTCTTGTTACTTGTTAATCTCTCCATTTCTGCTCCTTTCTAAAGCGGACACTCGCAATATCCTTTCGCCTCTCTCATAATTCTTTCAAACTCTTCGTTAGAAATGCCATATATCTCTATGTACTCGTAATATGGAGACCATAATACAGCGATTTCATCTTTGATATAAATAGGTAATCTGAAACTATGTGTCAATGACGGTGTATTAAACATCTGTATTCCATCTTCAAAGTTAGCTTTCAAAAATTTAATCAGCTTTTCAATTCTCAAAATGGCGGTTCATCTCCTTCCCTTAAAATCCAACTCTTACCTGCTTCTGCGACATCTATATTCGCCTGTGGTGCGATTTTCTGAACCTCTGCGATAATTCTATCGTTGTCGCAAGTTTCTACTCCTGTATGGCACAATATTACATTCTGCAAGGATTCTGAATTATTTGTTGCTACAATTCCTTTAGTTGTTTCCAACTCACAATGACCTCTGACCTTGTGTATGTAGTTCGGTAAATCAGTGTTAATCATATCTTTTATGTAGTTGCACTCAATCAACATTTGATTGACCTTTGTATTTTTGAACGAGTACGGGCAATATTCTAAGTCTGTGAGATAGAGTATCTTTTGTCCGTCTGCATAAATCAGAAATCCGCAATTCCTTGTTCCGTTGTGCGGCACTTGAAAAGCTTTGATTGTAAATCCACCAATCTTTTCAGTAAGCATTACATTTTCGTCAGCTTCTATTCGGTCTAAATCCTCATAAGGTGTAAATACCTTAATACCCATTCTTCTTATGCTATAGAACGACAATGAGTGGTCTTTATGCTCATGTGTGACAATGCACCCTGCCACACACTTAATATTCCAATCTAAGCCCTTTTTAATGTCTTTAATTGGCACGCCGCAATCAAGGATAAGTGTTTCTCCTGCGGCACTTGTTAATGTGTAGCAGTTGCCGCTACTTCCTGTGGCTAGACAAGTTAGTTTCATACTTGCACCTCGTCATCTTTTGGAAACTGAAAATAATTCTGCGTCAGCTTGTTAAAATCAGTTTTCGACAAACCACTTACGAACGGAGTACCTTTTTCGGTATTTATTATTGTTTTGAGAAAAATGACACCCTCATTATGCTCCCTCAACATTTCCATAGCCTTAACTGCCTTTTTTTCTGTTGAATAACTACCCATTACATATCTTTTATCACCAACTTTGGCAATAACACCTTCGCATTCAACATAAACAACTGCCATTTCATAAGGAACATCTATTATTCCGTCTTGTGAAATTACTCTCATTCAAAACTCCTTTTCTAACAAATCTTTATTGTCAAATTTGTTGCCAATAACTTCAATTTTTTCTTTCCATGGAAAAGTCGGCGAATAATTAGGATTGTCTATCCAGCGAATAAGGAACGCTGTGTTGGCAATATCGTATTCAATTATACCGATTGTAGGCTCTCCTGCTTTAGGCTTATCAGTTCTTTTTACAATGTCATTTTCGTACATCATATTTCCGTTTTTATCTTTTAGTCCTGTACATTGGCATACTGTACGTTCGTCAACTTCATCGATAGTAATAAAATTCAATATGTGGTCGTATTCTGTAACGATATAAGGCATGCCAGTAAAAGTGTGAATCAAATTTCCGATAGCCCATTCGTTGGTATCTTTTTGCTTTGTTTTAAATAAATATCTATCTTCCATATTTTCTCCTATTCCTGCATAAACGGTGGAAGCGTACTGTCTTCTGCCTGTTCTTCGGTTACTTCCGTGGCTGTGGTGTCAACAATGTCTGATTCGTCAAAATCAATGCTGTTAGCGTTTTCAGCAATTTCAGCCTGTGCGGCTTGATATACTTCGTCCATTTCAACCTGTGCCTGCCGTGCCATTGGGTCATAGTTCTTAGGATATTTCCTTGTCGCATTGTTACACATTTTTCTCTGAATCATACTCTCCGGTGTATCGAGCCAAGCACCGCTGATAAATGGTCTTGCAAGTTCACATTCAAGCATTTCATCAACTGTCTTACACGCTCTTAAAGCGTTAAGTATTTCTTCTTTCTTAGCCTTAATTTCTGTTTTCTGCTTTGGTGTAGCGTGGTATCTATCCTCACAAATGCCAAAAGTCTCATTCATTATGTTTTGCTTAACATGAGCTAAAAGATTTACCTTAACGCTGTCTCTATCAGCAGAAAGATACGTAACTGTTCCGTCTGCCAATTTAACAGGATAAACAACTCTTACTGCTTTATCAGACTGTCCATTTTCCTCCCACTCCGGTTCTGTAATTGTAAGTCCCTTGTGTTTAGGCGGTATGTACTTATCTCCCTCCTTAATTACCCAGTACGGATATACCTGTTTAACATCTTTGCCGTAATTAGCAAGCAAAGAATCGTAGCCGCTACCCTCAATTCCCATTTCAACCTGTTTCTGCCAAATATCTTTTCCGGTCTGCGGGTCAACGCCTATTTTTACGTTTCGCAACTGAAAATAGCACTCTCTCGGATATGCACTCGCATTTAATTTAAGGCTTGCACAACGCTTCACAATGCCCCTTAAATTGCTTGTATCAAGATTTCCCATATTAATCTTAGGGTCACTCTTAACAAGATTAAATATGCTTGTCATAGCTTCCATAGCGCACTCTTTTGCGTAATCGTCCATATCCATTCCAACAGCCTTATAATCATTGATAATAAGTCCTGTCATTGTATTGCTCCACTCACTTAAAGAGGTGGTAAACGCTTTCTTTTCCGCAACTGCTGTATTCTCTGCCATAATCTCTATTCCTCTCTTTCTAATAATTCTTTTACATATAAATCTGTATTTTTCGGGTATCGGTTGCAGTTTGAAGTTACCCGCAAAGTATGTTCTGCCAGTTCTTTTGCTTTTAAAATAACTTTTAAATCTGTTTCTGCCATTTACTAATCCTCTGATTCAAAGAGTTCAGATGAAAAGATACAAAAAGGGCGAACACCGCAGCAGTAGTTACAGCAGCCGCCGTCGATACAGCCGGACGGCGAAACGACGGTAACGGAATATTCACAGTCATTACGCTTTGTGCTCCATGGTGTTGCAAGCCACCACCAATCGTCAGTATTCGGGATAAAGCTTCTGTACTTGCGGTAGTTATCTACGGTCAATAAAGATACTGTGTCTTCGCAGTTTCCATATTCATCTTGACCGTCAAGTGAAAGAAGATTGCGGTTAAATGCAATAATATTTTCTTCTCCTATTTCATTAGTAATCTTTTCGATAAATTCTGTGTTGAGATATTCTCTCAACTGACTTCCAACCCAATTATTTGATTCACTATCAAATTTCATTGAATCCTCTAATCTGTCAGCAAGGCACATATATCCTTTATCTGTAATATCAAGGATTGTCCATGTAAGCCCAGCAAGTTTAAATGTATCTCCTGCGCTTAATCCGGCTGGAATCTTTCTTGTTTTTTCAACTGCTTTTAAAACAGCGACTTCATTTCTTAATTCATTAATCTGCTCCTGCAAACTTTTCATTGTCAATGTCATAATCATTCTCCTTTCGATACAAAGATATTAGATTTTAAGATACAGAACGGACGAACACCGCGGTCGCCGATACAATCGCAGCCGTCGACGCAGCCGGACGGCGAAACAACGGCGACAGCACGTTCCCAACCCCTGTCAGCCGTACTCCAAGGCGTACATGTCCACCACCAATCGTCCAATCCTTTATTAAAAAGCAAATTGTTATACTTTCTTGCTTCGTTAAACGTTATCGGTCTTACCTTGCAATAACAAGGCTTAAACTCATCTTGCATATCAACAGATGTTAAGCTAGCCGCCTGTTTAATAATGTTGCCTGCTCCAATCTCTGATTCAATGACCGGTTGGATGTTTTCTTCAATAACTCTTTTAAGATTAGATTTGTTGTAATCTCTTGTATTGCTGTCAAAAACAATACCCTTTGCCATAAAGCTTTTAGATATTACATTTGTCGTGCCACTGCAACCGTTTTGCTCAAGAACGATAAAATCATGTTCTCCGATTTTAAACGTTTCTCCTGGCTGTAATTCTGATAACTGCACCTTATTAGTCTTTTCTGCTTCTTCTAACTTTCTCACAAGTTCTCTTGCAAGTTCCAATTCTCTACTCATTTAATTTTCCTCGCTTTCATTGATAATTCTCAATACATTTTCGGCGTTTTCTAATCTTTCTTTTTGCAGTCTAATCGTTGCTTCGCCCATTTCCTTGAATTTATTTTTTGCATATTCAAAGTTAGGTTCTGTCAAGATTATTCTGCCGTTAATAATCAGCCCTATATCCTGCTTTCTTATACGGCTGGTATACCCTGTACCATATGAATCACACATATATGTTTTTGGAGTTTCTCGTGCTTCAACCTTTTCTATATGTATTCCTTTTGGTCTATTGCTAAAAAAAGTATTTAATGTGTAAACATATAAATTCATGTTATACCTCCACAATTTCCAATCTATCGCTGTCATTCACAATCAGCATAATCAACTGGCTGTCAACCATGCCTGCTACCCGCTTCTGATTGTCGGTTGACAGGCTTTCACTGTCGTCCAAGAAAATCGGACAGCTAATACTGCTAATTTTCTGAATTGACTTACAAATGTCAACTCTACCCAAAATTCGGTTGCCCTTGTTTGACACGGTCGTAAGAATCGACTTGCCGTCAATTTTCGGAATGCAAACTGATTTGTAATTTCCATTCTTAGCCAGTTCAAACAACTGCCATTCAACTAATTCAAAATGGCAGTTAATAGCTTCTGACAGAATTTCATTCTTTGCTTTGTCCAGTTCTTCAAGCAAGGCGAGTATCTTTTCTGCGTTTGCCTTGTTCTGTTCAGAATCAAGCCTTGTTTTCTTCAATTCTTCAAGTCGCTGTTCATCTGCGGCAGTATCAGATTTGGCAATTTGATTCTCACAGTCAGACAACTGCCGTCTTAAATCCGTTTCCTGCGCCTTTAATTCAGACTTAACCGCTGAAATGTCATTAGCCTTGCACATAGCCTGCTCTTTTTCAGCAATCTGCTGTTCAAGCGCCTTATATTCGTCTGTTCCTGTTACATCAATTTCAGCCGGAATCGCCGCCAACTGGCTTTCAAGGTCTTTTAACTTTTTTTCCTGTTTATCTTTTTCAGATTTGTATGCGGCAATTTCTTCATTCAATTTAGCAACGGATTCTTTTTCTGAGTCCACAAGAAATTTAATCTTGTTGCCCCTTTCAGCTTCGCTTTCAAGTGCCGAAGCCTTTTTAGATTCAAAGTTTTTAATGAGTAATTCAACTTTGTCTGCCGGTAACTCCTGTCCACACATCTGACAAATTTTTTCATTTTCGTCAAACTGCATTTCATGTAATTTCGTCCACGTCCCCCTAGCTTCCTGCAATTCAAGCGTGTATCTGCCAATAACTGCATTGGCTTTTTCAATTTCATCATTAGCTGTTTTAATGCTTCTTGAAATTTCATCAATCTTACGCTTGACGTCAACGATTTCATCATCAATCCATCTTCTCTGTTTGAAGTTTTCTTCATTTGCCTTGCGGTCCATGTCATTCAGTTCAAATTTAAGATTTATAATATCGGCGCTTGCCTTGTCGTATTCAGCCATCAGCTTGTCATTGTCGGTCTGTTTTGCCACGCAATCAGCAATCTGTTCTTTAAGGCTGTTCTTCTGTAATTCAAGGTCAGATGTATCTACAGCCTGTTTAAGCTGTATATCTCTTTCCTTTTCTTTAATCTGTCCGTCTAATACGGGCAAATCTTTTGTGATTTTAGCCTTTGTAGCCTTATTCATAGCCAATAATTCCTCTGCCGCATATTTGCCTAACAATGGAACTAACTCGGCTAATTCGGTCTGCTGGCGTGCTACATCAATATCAGAAACGTCCTCTACTAAATCAAATAAATATTCTCTCATGTCTGCCGGTTTCTGATTAAGAAATGCGTTCACATTACTACACATCTTAAACACGTTCATATCAACACCAAGATACGCGTTGAAATCCTTTAATGTCTTAGGCACATCATTGATGAAATACTTGTTATCGTCTTTATAACTGCTGCCATCCTTACTGTAGGTACGCTTCTGCGCTTTTTTCATAATTACTTCTTTCCCGTCAACATCAAGCACCAGTGTTGAACTGGTGTCCATATCATCAACAGGCTTTCCGCCTACTTCCCGGCGCACAACCGGATTATCTTTTAATTCATAATCACAGTTAAACAGGCACCAGTTGTATGCCGTAGCAATACTGGATTTTCCTTTGCCGTTCATTGCGGCGATTTTTGTTAAATCAAAGAAATCAAATTCTTCATGTGCATAACACATGAAATTTTCTAATATAATTTTTAACAGCTTAATCTTCATCCCATTCCACCTTGTCCCTTTCTTTTTCAATTTTTTGGGCTTCAAACTCATTTCCCAAAATTCTGTACATGTCCACCAGTGATATGTACTTATCCGCTTTTGTTTTGCTCAAAAGCACTTGAACTCTTGTTTCTGTGTCCAAAAGTGCTTCATACCGTTTCTTCGAAATCTTAATCTTCGCCATTTTCGGAATCCCCCTCCTGTAAATTATTGATTGACAATTCGTAGGCTGTCTTGATTTCTTCTGTGCCGTCTTCATACCTTTTCAAATATTCACGGCTTTGTAATCTGCCGGTACAAGAGACTCTTGCACCAACATTCATAAGCCCTGCCTTAACAGCTTTTCTTCCCCATGCAACGCAAGGAATGTAATCTGATTTTCCATACTTCCGGTTACTTGCTACCAGTAAGTCAGTAATCTTTCTATTCAGCGGCGTTTCACGGAAAATTGGTTCACGGCAGATATATCCGTCCAGTTCCGCAAAATTTCCGTCTTTTCCCGGATATTCTGTAACGTCTTTTGCAAAAACAAAGATGTGACAGTGACCGTCATAGTTCATTGTTCGGATTTCTCCGAAAATTTCAACCTGTTCATCTTCCTTAATATTTTTAAGGAAAATTTCTGAAAATGTAACGTTGAGTGTGTCCGGAACGCCGCTCGTTCTCACGCTTGTAATTTGTGTTGAATAGAATTTTTCTCCATGATTTTCATGTGATAAAACTGGTTCTTTTGTGATTTTTCCGCTGATTTCGATTTTGTTCATTTCTTTGTCCTCTTTTCTTTTAATTATTAAAATCTTCTTTTACGACATCAATTTTGACAAGTCTTTCCCACTTGACAAAATTAAATACTGCTTTGGCTTCTGTGCCGTCTTCCTGTGGTACAAGCACTCTGTTATTAAGTGCTACAATTACCGGCTTGTCGCCCGCAACTCTTAAAAATTGTGCCTGTAATCCGATAGGCGCGACAATGGCGATAATGTCGCAGTCGTTTATTTCTTCCTGCAACTCGCTTGCCGATTCAATCGACCGGTCAATCTGCACAATTTCAACGTTCCCCAGTGCGGCTAACTGCGGCTCTGTCATTTTGTGTCGAGAAAACCACAGGACCTTTTTAGGCTTCGGATTTTCTTCAAATCTTACAACCTTGCCGTCATTCAAAATGACTGACTGATTTTTCATTTCCTGCATTTCTACGCAATCCTGTACTGTTACCTTTTCTTTGTTCATTTCTTTTTCTCCCTTTTAATCTTTGCAAATTTGTCAATCGTTTTCCGGCTTCCAGTTTCCTTATTAATAAGTTTTAAATAAAACTCTGTTTCTTCAACCAAAAGCCAATGTTCGGCATTTAAGTGGTGTGCCGAACACGCTTCTTTCTGTTCTTTTGTAAGTTTCTTTGGCTGTTTCATCTTTTATCCTTTCCGTTACTCCACGAGTAAACCAAAGCAAGTCCGACTTCAACGAGGATTGTGAAAATCACTCCTGCCGCAAATGGATTAATATACATTTTCATACCCCTTTCTAAAAACTCATGCACATCTGCGCATTGGAATTTTCAATCTGTTCTGAAAGCACTGTCGGCGGCAAATAGCAATCAATAAAATCATGCACATCTGCAATGTATTTGCGTTTTATACTCTTGTATGTCGAAACACACCCGTATTCGCGCTTCAACTGCCGGTATATGTCCGCAAATACCGAACTCCTCACGCTACTGTCTTTGTATGCGCTGGTGTTCTTGCCGCCAAGCACATCAACTACTTTCCTTTTAATATGCTTCTGCACTTCGTCTATTTCACAGCCGTACAGCGGCATATCATTTTCAAGGGAAGATATTTTATCTTCAACCTTGTCAATTCTTTCATTCAGCTTCACATTGCCTTTTGCAATAAGCCGAATTTTTTCCTCATCTGTCATGTTCATGTTGTAGTTTCCCGTCTTTCTGATTGACGGAAGAACCTCTGACGTTACCCAGTCAGTAAATCTCTCTGCGCTTGCCTTGCGGCTCTGAAATATTGTTTTGTACAGGTTAGCTTCATTCACGTAAATAAGCTTCTGATTTCCTCCCGCCGTAAGGGTATCCATGTTGCGGATACCCTTTGAAGATAACCGAGATTTAACATTTCCCACGTTAGATATTTCCAATGCCCGGCACACATCAGCCAAGCAAAACATCGGCTCGTCATTTACGATTACCGTTCTGACGTTTCCAAATTCTTCTGAATTAAAAACTTTTAAATCTGTTTCTGCCATTTCTACTCCTTTCTGTAACTTATTAAGTTACTTCTTTAGCAAAAAAAATTTCCATTGGATTTGTAATGTTCAAATTATCAATCATGATTTGAATTTCATTACTGCCAAATTCTTTTTTGTGCATACGCATATAAAAAGTTTTTGGGGTAATCCCTATCATTTTTGCCACTTCTGTTTGTGTTTTGCCATTTTCGGCAATAACTCCCCGAAGTTTATTTGTGTCTACCATTTTTTTTCACTTCCTTTCAACTTCGTAACTTTTGAAGTTACCCTTATTATACGCTTTTTTAGTAACTTGTCAAGTTATTTTTTACTTGACTTGTAACTTTTTTGTGCTATAATTTAAGTTACCAATAGGAAAGGAGGAAAAATACCAATGACGATTGGAGATAGGATAAAGCAACAGCGAGAATCAAAAAATATGTCGCAAGTTGAGCTTGCCGAGAAAATAGGTGTTTCAAAACAAACACTTTATAAATACGAAAATAATATTGTAACAAATATTCCGAGTATCAAATTGCAAAGCATAGCTAAAGTTCTCGAAGTTTCTCCAGCATATTTAATGGGCTGGGAAAATGAATTGGCTGATGACACAGCAGATTTGCTTCCCGACTTATTATCAGATAAGGTCTTTTGGGAAAACATCAAGAAGTTAAAACAGCTTAATAAAGAACACCAACAGACTATATTTGATAATATAACCTATTGGTATGAAAAAGAGGGGCATTAAATGCCCCACTTTTTTTTGAAAGAAAGTATTGTTTTATATATAAAATTTAAAAATTGTTCGCTGTTGCAGTCCTTTAGTAGTTTGATGATTTCGTTTCTGTAAAATTCATTGTTATCTTTTTTGTCCATAATTTACCCTCCGTATTCCCCGACACAATAAAGTAGCGATACAAACATTATAGAACAAATGTTTGTTTCCGTCAAGATTGGAACAAAGGTCGCTGATGTAAATTAAGGTTATGTAAAGGGGCGGCGGCGCAATGCCAAACAGCGCAACCGCCCACCGGAACTTGAATTGCCCAATCTTTTGGACAATTTAATTTTACAAAAATTACCAATTTTTCACAAACGATTTAAACCGCAAAAAACGACATTTACTCTAAAAACGTCTACATTTTATAGCGTATGCTGTCACATAATGTCGGATTGCGGCGCGTATAGTACTAATTTGCTATTTATCAGTTCGACAAAAATTAGGTTATGTGCTATTATTATTTAAAAATAAAAGCAAGGGAGAATTTTTATGAAAAAGAAATTATTATGCTTATTAATGCCGGTATGCCTTTTAGGGCTTGTAGCTTGCCAAAATTCAACTGCGAATAATTCCGCCGCCGCAAGCAGTACAGAAGCCGTCACGGAAGCGCAAACTGAAACAGAAGCCCCTACAGAAAAAGAAACGCTGTTATCAAGGGATAGAATGACATACACCGAAGATATTACATACGAAACTCTTGCAAGATACCCGGACAAAAATATTGATAAACCTGTGAAATTTGACGGAAAAGTTATACAGATGATTGGTGCGGTTGATAGCAATTATACCGCTATAAGAATGGCTGTAGATGATGACTATAATCATGTGTTGCTTGTTGTTTATGCAAATGATGTAATTGACGGTAAACTACTTGAAAATGATAGAATTACCATTTATGGTGGTTATGTCGGTCAGTATTCATATACATCTACATTGAATAAACCGATAACAATTCCACAAGTTGAAGCTGTTATGATTGATTTGCATGATAATAATTAAAATATCACCGGGAGTATTACACTCCCGGTATTTTTATGTTTAGGCTAATTCGCAATCGCTGACATTGACTGCCGCAAATACAGAGCCGTTGAAGCTAAGGACTGCTCTATCCCCGTCAAGCTGTGTGACTTCATAGCCGCTGTCATTGTGCCATGCCTTAATTGCCATGCCATTGTAGTCAGTATCTCCGTTGAAACGGACGGTATCGCCCACAGAAATGCCGCCGCAATCCGAACTTTCTTCTGAATCGTCAGAATCATCACTGCCGCCGCCAGCAATGCAATCATCATTAATCCAGCCGGTGTCGTCATCAATCAGATACGGATTTCTCGCACCGTCAACAACTCGTGTAATTGTGCCAGTCGTATAGGTAGGCTTTAATGCTTCTTCTGATGTTGAAGATACATAGATTGTATCGTAGCTTACGGTATCACCTACAGAATAGCTGTATCCACCGTCCTCTGTGTCTTCTTCATCGCCGCCGCAGTCGCCCGAATTGCTATCAGAATCACTGCCGCCGTCAACTTCCGGTAACTCGCCGTACCAGTAATTCATGTCAACTCTGCTTGACGGTACACCGGCAACTTCACCGTCTGATGTATACTGCCATAACAAGCAATCCATTGACGGCTCTGAAATTCCCCAGTGTGCAAGCCATACTTCGTAATTGGATAACTGGTCTGCATAGATTACTGAATCCCAGTAATTTTTGCTTGCGTAAACACCAGTCTTGTATCCTGCTTCTGATACTCTGTCGCAGAAAATCTTACAAAAATCAGTAATTTCCTGTCTGTTATCGTATGGGTTGAAGTTGTGCTTTTCTTTGTAGTTGTCCGCGTCTTCCATGTCAAACCATACACCTAATACCGGATTGTAGCCCTCTACCATGCGCAGTGCGTGTGCCGCTTCGCTTTCTGCTTCGGCATTATTTAACGCATAAGAGTACAGATACACACCATACGGAATGCCCAGTCTTTCACATTCTTCCATGTTACGGATTGCCTGCGGGTCGTCCTGTGATGTGCTGTCATTGCCGTGACCGACACGAATAATTACACCGTCAACATTTTCCTTTGTGGTATCCCAGTCGATAACTCCGTTATGCTTACTTACATCAATTACTGAATATCTGCTCATATGAACCTCTTTCTGCCGCTATTCTGCGGCTAAATATAATTTTTATTGTGTTTTAGGGTAAAAAAATAAGACACTTTCGTGTCTTTAACTGTTGTCGTTATATATACCAATCACCTACCTTACGCCCTTCCATGTACGGTAACATGAAATGATATGCTTTTTGTTTCGTTTTGCTGCGACCAAACAAATCCCGTTATTTGTTCGCTGGTATAGCCGTTTATGCTTGCACTTATCAGCCCTGTTTCCGCAAATGGAGTAATATTCACGCTGTCAATATTTTTTACAATATTAGGCGGCAAATAAATTGTGAACGGTGCCCAAAACGCATTTCCATATTGTGTATTCATTGCATAGCTTTTACTTACTGTTTTTCCTGCCATTACAATATAACCGCTTGAAAGATATGTGATATACATTTCTGTTTTATCTTGTGGCTTTGTTACGGTAGTGCCAATATATCTTCCTTTTGTATCCGTAAATTTTGCGTCTGACGGTACGTCTGCATTAACACTATGTCCATTTACTTTCGCGGCATTTCCTGCACTTGCGGCATAATTTACATTAAAATTACTAGGATTGTAAACATACATATCTTCTCCATTTTCACCGCCCCACAACCACGAGGGTTGCCCATCTTTGCCTGCCCAGTTAAAGGTCATTGGATAGTTTCTATTGCCACTCCGTCCAAGCTTTAGTGCAAGGTCAGCTATATTTGCTTCGCTTGCAATTTTTGCGTTGCTTGCTGAATCTGATGTTGTCGCATGGTCTACAGATTGATTTCCGATATTTTTGCTGTGAATTACATCTGCATAATGACTTCCATCTTGATTGTATAAGCTTATCCCCGGTGTTCCGTTTAGCCCCTTTACACCAAGATTACCTGCAACATTGTGGTCGCCAATAGCAACATCATCGCCGACTGGATTCCATGTATTATTTGCAAGTCCCAATGCTCCCGTAAGTGTTCCACCCGTCTTAGGCACCGCTCCCACATTCTCCGCTGTTATATTAACATTTCCTCTCCTGTACGCACTCTCTGCACTACCCTTTACCCCAGTAACCGGCGTACCTGCAAGAACGTCCCACTTACCGTCCTCTGTCTTATATACGTTTGCACCCGCCGGAATAACGTTTCCTGCTCCCTCTTTAAAGTCATTAGTGGTTGTAAACTGGCCTGAAATGTTATACATACTTCCGCTTGTCGTTGCTGACAGCGCCGGAAGATTTGCAAATGTAACCGTCCCCATTGGTCTTAATGCACCGGAAAACGATTCGGAAATCCGTCTTGCCTGTTCGTAATAGTATTTTGCGCTGTCAGTATCTGCCACAGCATAGTTTTGTGCTGTATCTGCACTTGCCGCCGCATTGGAAGCATACTGCTGTGCCGCACTGGAATTCGAAACTGCGATTGTCGCACTATTTGCAGCACTATTCGCTTTTTCATTTGCTATATTTGCGCTTCCTGCGGCATTATCGGCACTTGTTTTAGCTGTTGCCGCGCTTGCCGCCGCTTCTTCTGCCTTCGTGCTTGCCGTATCCGCGCTTTCTGCCGCCGCCGATTGGCTCTGTGCCGACTGTTGGCTATAATACTTTGCATTGTCCGTATCTTCGCCTGTGCGGCTGTTTGTACCGCCAGTAGCATAACTCTGCGCTTTTGTGGCACTCTCCGCCGCATTGGATTCGCTGGTTGCCGCTGCTGTTTCACTTGCCTTTGCATTGCTTTCAGATTTTGCCGCCGCCGACTGGCTTGCCTGTGCTTTTGCAACTTCAACCTTAATATCTGCAAGATAATTAGGCTGTAAATGTTTTTCCTGTATGCTTGCTTCTTTTACGATTGCAGACACTTTCCCCGTGCTGTCAATCGAAAATGCCACGGTGTCGCTGTCTAAAAACTCATACTGCGTAATCAATGCCGACAGGTCTATGTACTGCCTTGTGCCATCAATAAGCGTTAAAATAATCTGCTGTGTTTCGGCATTGTATGAAAAATTTACCGCGATTTTTTCCATCTGCGTGTCAATCGTTATTTTTGAGCCATTTTTTTTAGTAATAGTAATAATGCCTGTATTTTCCTCAAACGCAACGTCCTGCACCAGTGTTGACACTTCGGCTTTTGTTGCCTTTGTGGTATCCAGCGTTATAACTCTATTGTCAATTTCATCTGTGGCAACATCTATTTTATTCAGATTACTTTCATTCAGTGGCGTTTCATCACTCGGATAATTTTCCCAATTTATACGACCATACGTTTTATTCATGCCTGCTCCTTTCTAGTTCCACGGAACTTCCCAATCTCCTGTCAAAGTAATACTGCGTTCAGCCGCATTTATTTCAAAAACACCTACTTCTTCACCGTCTTCTTTGGCAGCAATTCGGATTATTGTCGGATACAGTCTTATTGCCGCGGCTGCATTGCTCAATATAATTGTGTTGTAATTCAAATATGTTTGTTCATCTTCTCCAACAGCATATTGCAAGCCCTCTGCACTGATGTTCCACGGTCCGATTTTGCCCTTGGGCATTTCCGCACTGCCGTCCAAACCGATTTTAAAATTCTGATTAGCCGTCACGGCGCCGTTCAGATTGATTTTGTTTGCTTCAATCGAAACGTTTTCGGCAGATTGGTTAATTTTTGAAATAATTTCATCACCATTTACTTTTTTTGATACTTCTGTATTAATGCTATCCGCCGTCTGCCTTATTGCACTGTTCACCTGTTCTGTAGTGCTGTAGCTTTGCAGTTTTCGGCTTACCTCTGCCGTAATTCCCTCTGCTGTGGCATTGATTCGGGTATTCATTTCCGTTGTTGTGCTGTAATCCTTTAACTTATCTGCCGTGTCCTGTTTTGCATTACTTTCAGCCGTTTCAGCGGCAGATTCAGCATATTGTTTAGTTTCCGTTACCTGTTTTGATAACTCTGCCGTAAATCCGTCTGCCGTCTGTTTTATAGAACTTTCCAACTCTGTTTTAGTGTTTGTGGCATTTTCTTTTGTTTCGTAGTTTTTGCTTACTTCTGATGTAATTGATTCCGCAGTCTGTGTAATTTTCGTCGATAAATTACCCTCGGCTTCATTTGCCCGCTTTACTTCCGTTGCGATTGATTCTGCATTTTGCTGTATATTGCTTGATAAACCATCAGCTGTATTTTTAACTTCTGCCCTTATATCCGTTGCTGTCTGCTTAATTTCAGAACTTAATCCGCTTTCAACGTCCGTAATCTTACTGTTGGTTTCCTCGATTGCCCGTGTCAGTACATTGGTTTTACCTTTAAGCTGTATAATGCTTTTATGCACGCTATTTACCTGCGTGGAACGATATTCTTCACCCGTTGCTTCATATTCGTCCCTAAGTGCCTGTATGCCATTTAGTGTACGTTTTAACACGTAGCTTTCAATGATTTCATATTTTGTTGGCAGACGAACCGCGTCACCTACTTCAATACATGGGTTTCCTTTGCAGTCCGCAGAAAACGGTCTGTAAATAATTCCCCGGATTTTTCCGTAAATGTTATTTGCGATTCCCGTCAGTTCTTCACTGCCTTTGCCGTAAACGAGAAAATTATCCTGTATCACATAAGCATTTGTGCCGCTTCCGACAATTACTCCGATGTCGTCTTCCTCTTTTCGGATTTGCAGTTTATCAATAGTTTTCACAAGGAAATCTTCATATTGTGCCGATATGTACAGACTTTTGCTTATTCTCGTGCTTTTCGGCTCACGCGGGTACAAATCATCTGCCGGATACAGGTTGTTTCTTGGATATAATCCCTGTATTTCCTGTTCAAGGTAAATGTAATGGAATTTGCTGTCACGTCCAATGTGTCCGAAACAGCCGTTAATTTCGCAAATACAATTCAGCACAGTTGCACCGCTTAACTCTTCCGGCTCAACCGTCTTTTCGACTTTCATATCATCATTTACAAGCTGTGCGTCCGCCTGCTCAATCCCAAAATACCCAAAAAAGCTATCCCGAAAAGCTTTCATTGTCGTCGTGCTGTCTTTTTCCGGCAATAATGCGTTGTACCACTCCGCCACATCTGCGTTTATCACGTCATACAGCCTGTCATAAGCCACAATATCACGCTTTGTTCTATCTGCCGTTGGTGTGTCAGAGTATACTTTATATCTGCCAATTTGAAACGGATTTGCAGTGTTATTATCAATTACCGTTTTAACCGTTATCATTTTGTCTTTCATCGGCAGAAAAATGTTTGATACAGTAAATTTAAGCACCGCCGCTTCGCAGCTTCCAAAGGTCAGCTCTGATTCCGAACAAATGCTTTCTGTCAATTCAAACTGTTCTTGATGTAGTTCAACATTTGTAATTTTTGTCGTTTTATCGTCCGTTTCAATCGTCAACTGCTTATCTATGCTATCTTTTTTAAATAATTCTGCGTATTGATAATTAACCACCGTAAACACCTCCAATAAAGGCAAGTCTAATTGAATCGTATCGAATCACATTTCCGTATGTGCCGTAAATCGTTGGCTGAAAATCAGCCATATAGCCATACTGCGTAACATAATCGTCATATTCCGGGATATAGGCTGTAATATAACAGCCACGTTCCTGCGAATTTGTAAAATTGTTGCGAATATTGCTCATCAGTACTTCAAATGTTTCATTTGTAAGCATTGCCTTGGTTTCAAATTCAACTTTTAATGCCTTTAATTCAACAGCGTTTCTATGCTCGTATCCGTTTGCGTCCGTGTAATCGTCAATGTCCTGCATATTTGCATATGCGCTGTAGGAATCTGCCTTGATTAATCCGCCCGGTATCGTATAATCTCCAATTTTAATCAAAAAGCCGTTGTACGCCATGCCTGCACCTCACATTTTTAAAAATTGGTAACAAAAAAGCACATACCGGCATTCGATATGTGCTAAAGAAATGGCAAAAGGCGAAACCTACATAAAATAGATTCCGCCGCAAAGCAAGTTGTCACGTATTATAATAGATTAATTATCATCTATTGTACATGCATTAATAATCAAATGCCGGTTTGCCAGTTCTTTTAAAATATTCTCTTGCGTATTTTCTTGCACTGCTTCCGATGTCGTTTTGGCTTATACTCAAGTCCTTGTTGAGTATTCCTTGTAACAACTGGTTCTGCTGTCTAAGCAGTGCTATCTCTCGCTGTGACGTATCGTAAATGGAATCTTTAATACCCGTAATTTCTGCGCCGCCCGCTACTGCCGACTTGCCGCCGACCGTTCCGGCAATTTCCGGTATTCCGTTTTCACCCGCCATGACAATGCTATATTTTTGTGGAAGATAACCGCCGTCCGCATACCCTTTGATGCGGATTTTAGCAAATCCACTTTTCATTGGGTCGCCTGCGCTATAATTATCATCGCTTTCCAGTTCCATTTTGTAACTATTTTGGATAGCGTTTGTTAATGCGTCATGGACTTCCCATGCTTTACTGCTTATCGTATCTGCTAAGTTATTCATGAGGTCAGCACCAACGTCTGAACCGATTTCTCCTGCGTTTACCGCGTCTATAATTGACAGGAAAGCAACTGCCGTTGTGTTCGGTACACCGTCAATATTTTCCTTGTACGAATCAACAAGGTTTTCACCCGCTTTTGAGCCGGTATCAAGTGCCTTTGAAATAGCCGTTTGTTGAATATTGTCGAATATTGCGCTATTGTATCCCGGCAATCCGCTTGTTGTGGTCGTAAATCCGTTATACAGCTTTGTACCGCCATCTGTTCCTACAACACCCAATCTGCCAAAGGTTTCACTTGCCTTGTTGTAAAAATTTGAAATATCTTCTGTAGATTCGCCTGACTTTTCCGCTACATTTTTTTCAATGTCATACATTGACTGTTGCACGGATTCTCTTATTTGCTCATTGTTTTGTTGCATTGTATCCCGCAAATTATCAGAACTGTCCGCAGTGTCGTTCTGCTGTTGTGTAAGCTTGTTGTATTCATTTCTGCATACTGCCGCTTCTGTTGCGGCGTCATCTATTGCATTTGTAGCCTTTGCATAACTATTTTCTAATATTACGCTGTTATTTGTTAATTCGTGAACTTCTTTGCGATTAAGTCCCAATTCATTACGCAAATCTTCTGATGTCTTTTTGAAGCCGTTAGTGCGTTCTTTTGTTTTATCAAGTATTTCCGTTAAAACATCAAATGCGTCACCTAATCCACTAATTTCATATGTTGAATTAAATGCCTGCCTAGACATTCCGGTGAGGTTTTTGACGTAATCGTAGATGATTTCATCTGCTTTATTAATTTTTTCATTGTTTTCTTTTAATTGGTTTCCGATGTCAAATTGTTGTTTGTACAAATCCTTTAATACATCTTGCATTGCCGCCGCTTTGGCATAAGCTTCAAGTGCAGAAATTGTATTGTAAACTTCATCTTTTTGTCCTTTAAATTCGCCAGTTACCGTATCAATCGAATCTGCCAATTCTGGACACTGTTCGACAATGTAATTTGCGTATGCAATAAGCATTTCTTTTTGCGAATCTGTTAAATTGTCAAAATTATCTGCCAATTCAAAGTATTTATCTGCAACGCTTTTAACGCCTGCGTAGGTATCACCTACACTGTTAAGCTGGTCTTTAGATGACTGTATTGTTGAATTTAAGTTTTCCGCTGTCTGTTTTACTGTATCGCTTATATTTATAGATGAATCTTTTATCTCTTTTTCTGCTTTTGCCGCACCAATGCCGATTCCTGCGATAGCCGCAACCACACCTGTAATACCAACGATAGCCGCTGTCCACGGTGTAGATAAGCCAATCAGCTTTAAAGCCGCCGCCGCCACTCCTGCGCCTGCCGCCACTTTTGCCAACATACCGACTGTAAAATTAGCACCTTCCCCAATTTTTTCAAAAACAGTTGCAACTGTTAAAAACTCTGTTGCAATACCCGCAATTCCGATTGTGGCTTTTAACTTTGTTGACATTAAAGACGAAAGTGTTTTTGATAGTCCACCATAATCAATATTTCCTATTGATTTTTTAATTCCAGCCGTAAGTGCCTTTGAAATTCCTGCGTTTTGTGCAATTTCAACACCCATTTTTGCCGCAAGTGATTTTGCTATTGACTGTGAAATTGACGTTGCAATGCCCTTTAAAATATTTTTAGCAATTTCCAGTTTGAAATATTTCTTTAAAAGTACTGCTCCAATTATGATTGCTACTGTTTTTAGTTCAACATCACCAATTAATGTTGCTATTCCCTCAAGCACTTTTGACCATTTGATATTTTTTATAGCTGTTTTGATTGTGTCATAAATGCCTTGAACCCACTTATTGATAGCTTTTGCGGTTGAAGCAAAATCAAACGTTTCAAAAAATTGATTTATCCCGGTTGCAATAGAAAATCCTAAGTTTTCCCAGTCAAACGTTTCCCCAAACGATAAAGCCGTATACACAGCAGTATTTAATGCTCCTGCAATAGTTCTGCCGACAGCACCGAATAATTCCGGTGAAATAAGCCCGTTGAGAAAATCAGCAAGTCCTTTACCAAAATTTCTAGCACCGGCATACACGCTGTCCCAGTCAATGCTATTCAGCGTATCTGTAAGCGTATTGCCTATATACTCGCCTAACTCGCGTAAATTTTTAATTTGACTTTTATAGTCTTTCCAAATGGTATCGACTTTCACAAGACCGCCGCTTGCTCCGTCTGCACTTGCCGCTCCTGTACCGCTACCCTTTTTGCCATTTCCACCGCTTGAATCCGGTGTTGTAATCAGTTTTAATTCATCAAACTGTCTTACACCCTTATTCAGCTTTTCAACGTTTTTAGCGGCGTTTCCGGTGCTGTCTGCTATATCATCGGCGCTGTCCGCAGCGTCCGACCAATCATCGGCAATACCTTTGTTTGTAACTTCAAATTTCCAACCAAAAATTGCACCTAATGCATTTGTTACCGTTTCAGCGAAATTAATAACCTGTGTCATTGCGAAATTTAATCCGCTTAAAAACGGCTTAAACGCATTAATCAACGATGTACCTATAATTCCTGCCAGTTCTTGAAATGATTGCTTTAAAATGACCGTTTGATTGTGCCATGTATCGGCAGTTTTTGCAAAGTCGCCTTGCGCTGCCACCGTATTTGCCATAACATATTTGTATCGCAACATGGTTTTTTCAGCCTGTGTCATGGAACTGATATTAGCGTCAAGTCCGTTTTTTAAAGCCCACTCTTTTAACGTTGCTTGTGTCAAATCAAGTCCATATTTTCTTAATGGCTCTGTTTCACCTGTGAAAATTGCTTGAAGATTTCTCGCAACGTCTGTCTGTTCCATATCGTAAAATGAAGCCATATCGGCCGTCAGCTTTGTCAGTTCAATGGACATATCGGCCATTTTCTTTTGAGAAAATCCCATAGCGACACCCATAGCTTGAAAACGGCTTGAATACTGCTTTACGGACAGTTCTGACATACCAAAATCCTGTATAGATGTTTTTGCCATGTCGTTTACAAGGCTTTCATAATTTCCGAAAGTTGTACGTACAACGTTTTCAACTTCTATGAGTGATGAAGCTATATCAATCGAATCTCCCAGTTTACTGATTCCTCTAAAAACAAGCCAGTATGAAGCGTATAATTTACCAAATGCGGAAGCCAGCGACCAACTGCTTTTAGTTGCCGAATTTGCAGAAGATGAAACATTCAAAAAGTTTTTGCTTAATGACGTTGCCGCTCTGCCGCTTGAAGCCCCTGTGCGGCTTAAATTCGCAAGCGCATTAGTCATATCAATAAGATTTTGACTTACCTGTGGTGCTTTTGACAGTTCTTGCATAAGCTGTTTCATCGCGCTTGAAAGCTTCGGTATATTGTCAATAGCTTTTGCGGCACTGGCATATCCTAACTGCTTGATTCCTGTCACAAGTTCCGTAATCTGCTTTGTTGCTTCATTGGTTGCCTGCATGGAATTAAAGGACTTGCCTAAGTACGTCATTGCCGTAGAAGCCTTGTTTATTGCGGCAGTGTCAACGCTTGAAATCTTCTGAATACCTTTTGACAAACGCGTAAAATCTGCTGTGCTTACGCTTTTTATCCCCTGCATTGCATTTGTAATATTTTTTACACCGCTTGCAAATCCCGCAAGATTGGCATTGTTGATAACTCCTAACGAACTTGATAAATTCTCTAAATTTTTAACAAGTTTATCAAGCGCATTGTTTGCTTGTGTTGCATTTGCTTGTATTTTAAGCTCTAAGCTGTCCAGTTCATTATCTGCCACGTCCTCACCACCTTTAGTGCAAAAATAAAGGTGGTAGCAATTTGCACGCTACCACCTATGACGGACTTAATATGCCGCCCTCTTTTTCCAGTATTTTGATTCTTTGTTGCATTTCAAACATCGCAACGTCTTCATTACTTTCTTTTGATTTTGGCTTACTTTCTTCTTCAAGTAAAATTGAAACTGGTTTTTTGATGTACTCCGACCTTGCCTTTTTACCGTTTAAGCAACGGTCTATCGCATAAATAAGGGCAGATATTCCATATGTGCCGGCAAAGTGCCACATATCGCTATCCTGTTCTTTTCTTTTCAACTCATGTCCTTTTATACAGTATCCTAACTGTGCCGGTGTCATGTGCTTAAACTCATCTATGTGTATCCCAATTGAAAAGGCTGTCGGAAAATAGTCTTCCCAAATTATTTTATGCCAGTTAATTTCAGATTTTTTTATGCTGTCTGTGCTGTCGCTTCCGGTGCTGTCCCGTACATCTGCTGAATCATGTCGTTCAGCCCCGACAGGTCGAAAAAACCATCTGTTTCCATGCAATTTCTCAATTCGTCATACAGTTTTTTGTACGAAAGCTTATTTTCTTTCATATAGTCCCTCATAACCGTTTTTGCTTCTTCATGTGAAAGTGGATTATTTTCTAATAAGCCGGCATAAAAAGCAGTAACGCAAATATCTGCTGTATCGCCAATCATATTTGCCGTGCCATTGATAATATCCTTAGTAGTAGGATTCTGCATATCCTTTGATTCTTCGACAACGTAAGCACCGCTGAGGACCTTAAACATTTTCTGCACGATGTCTTTATACTCTGCCGCTTCAAAAGAGAACTCTAATTTATATTCGTTACTGTTTACTGTAATTGTTTTCATATTCATTACCTGTCCTTTTCGCTTTATATAGGACAGGGACGGCATTTCTGCCGCCCTGCCATATTATTTACTAGCCATCAAATTACTACGGCTGTTTTTGTATCCTCGTCAGTCGCAACAGCCTTATTTGTTTTTTCGGACTGACTTACGATTTTTTTGATAATGTAATTGATGTCGGATAACCGTTCTCATCTTCTGTTACCGCAACGTCATAGTCTTTATGAATCCAACGCGGCACTGTTGAAATAGCAATGTTGCAAGTACCTGTTAAATGGTCGTCTGTAGCTTCGTCCGGCGCGAATGATTCAGAGCCGATAAAACCACAAATGCCCTCTTTACCTTTGCCGTCTGTGCCATAAAGAACAACAATGTCTAACTTTTCGTCTTCAATCTCAACTAAATTGTCAAGATATTCGCGTTCAAATGCACCGCTTACAGCCATTGAACCCGCCGCGCGTCTTCCGGGTTCTTGCGTTTCGACTAAATCTTCAAGCGTAGACGTATCAACCATGTTACGCTCACCTACCGGTGACGGAATACTTTTTGCTCTAATCAACAGGTTGTATGTGCCAGCCCAGTAATCGCTTTCGTTGCTTTCTTTGGTCTTTTTCCTGTAAATAATTCTACTTTTTAAACCTGTAGCCATGTTTACCTCCTAAAAAATTGCATAAAAATAAGAGCCTTTCGGCTCTTTGTAAATTGCTATAAAATGTCATTCCACCCAAATTTGCGCTTTGCACGGAAAGTTGCTGTCCACAGATTTCCCTCTTTTCGTACAAACGGCATGGGCTTTATCTTAAACAATCGTTTCTTGTACAAATCCGCTATAACATTGGATACTTGCAATGCCTCGCTTCTGCTTCGGTTTGTTGTTACTGTTACCTGTGCTGTAAAGTCTACAGTATTAATTCTGTCAGCTTCTAAATCACTGTTTGTTTCAGTCGGTTCAACAGACTGTATTAACACCGTCGGAAACACCGGCGTATCGTTTGATTCTTCATCTGCTGTAATGCTAATATCCGGGTAATTATCTTCAAGAATTGCCAATGCCTTTTTCTTGATTGTCGAAAACACATTCATTTCTAAATCAAAAGCCCACTGATTATCAATCACTATTCAAACACCCTCTTTACAACATTTTTGTAGTCCTCAATTATCTTTTGTTCTGCTTTCAATACCGGCATGGTAGCTTTTACACCTCTTGTAAGCACAAGTTGGTTATTTTCATCGTAATAGCCCCAAACCTTTTTTTGTCCGTTGCCTTTGCCATACGAACCGATTAAAAATCCAAATTCTTCTCCTTTGGGGTGCGGACTTGCACCGGCGGCGCCGTTATAATATACGCCTGCGCCAAACTCGATAAATAACAGTTCTTTCCCCTGTACAATCAGTTTTGCTTCTGCCGTACTACCATTGGAATTAAGTTCTACGTAAGCATTGTGTGACGTGTCAGAACCGCTTCTTATTTTGCCGTCAAACGTATACTGCGCTTCTGTCATATTGGTATCAACCACGGCAATGCCTACATTAGCAAGTTCTTTCACGAATTTTCTAAGTTTGCGTTGAAATCTTAATTGATACTGCTGTACTCGTTTTATTGCGTTTTCTACGGATTTTTGGGACAATGTTATAACTATTGGTCTTGTAGCCATGTGCTTACCTCACGTTTTTCTGTAAAAGAAATAAATCTGCCGTTAATCCCTCATCAGCGACACCCTTAACGATATAATCGCAACTGGTTTCATCAATGATTGTTTTATCCTTATCTTTGTACCTCACTTCTGACTTTTTCCAAACAAGCGAGCCAACATCTAACGGCAATTTGCCTTTGTCTTCCACAATTTGAACAAAATTCGTAGAATTATCTACACCAAATTCCTTTATTAAAGCTTCGCTTAACTTATTGCTTATAGAGGAAAAAAATACCACAGGCGTTTTATAACCTGTGGTATACTCTCCTGTTTCGACAGGGACTTCTTCACCGTCAACAATGATGTATTTTATTGAACCGTCTTTATTCAGTTGGTATACCGGTGTTCTGCCGTCTTTAAGTGCGTAAATCATCTTTTGTTTATTAATATCCAACATATCAATCTACGTTCTTTCCGAACCGTTTCCACAGTTCTGAAAGCTTCTCCCAGCCATACATAGCAACAAAAGCAACAACAAAGCCTGCCATAATTGCGGCTAAAACCATGTACCACAGGATAGTCATGTGTAAATACTGCATATATGCTACAAATGCCGCTACTGTAATGCCGATTGATAACACAAGTACCAATCCGTCAGTTGGAATCTTCGCAAAAACACCTACTCCTTTGATAACCTGTGTAATCACCGACACAATAAACGCGATTGCGCCGATTACTGCTAAAATAATCGTGATGTTTAACGTCAATGTTTCTAAAATATTCATATTACATCTCCTTTTCGCCATTCAGACGTTCTTCAATAGTGTTCAGTCTGTAATGTGCCGATTTCACGCTTTCTTCAACTTTGATAATTCGTGTATCGTGAGAATTAATCTCTTTTCTCATTTCTGACACTTCATTTTTTATTTCAGTTGTATTGCTTGAAATGGCGTCAAGTTTCATATTGATACATGTATTCTCTTTTACGCGTTCTTCAATGTCTTTTGTGTCTGTGTGTTTGTTGTTTTTCAAACCAAACCAAAGACTAAAAAATCCAAAAAAGACGGAAAAAGCAACCGATATGATACTTATAATTATTGCAACTGGCATAATATACCGCCTTTCATTTTTTTGTGGCACACCGCCCACCACCCTTACTGTGTGCCGCCTGCTACGTTTCCCCGGTGCTGATAAAACGTAACGCACATTCTTCTATAATGTTTTTACAAACGGATATACCCCTACAAACAGGCTATCACGGTCTTTCCAGCTACGGCTTACACCGTTTTCACTGTAGCTTGCCATGTAGTTTTCTCCTGCCTGTGACCGGTCATATACCACAAGATTGACAATTACACTTTCATAGCATTTCAAGTCATTGTCAATCTGTTCCTGCGTATAACTTTGCGGATAACACCGTTTTGCAATTACATCTTTCGTTGCCTGTTTTATGAGCTGTTCAAGAAGCAAGTTGTCTTCTTTGCTGTCAAACACAACAACATCAGATTCAGTGTTATCCTCGTTTTCAACCGTTTCAATATGAAATTGTTTGAGCCGGATTTTTACCTGCTCTAATGTTGTGTATTCTTCCATGCTGTTCTCCTACTTATAATCCCAACTTCTCAATCAAAATTGCTTTAAGGTCAACTCCGCTCATTTCCGTCGCATTTTCAATGCCGTTCTGTGCCGCTAAACTCTGCAATTCTGCTGTCGGCATACGGTTTATTTCAGTCTTGGTATATCCGGCAGGCTTGTTTCCCGGCACAGTGTCCGGGACTTCTTCGCCTGCCGTATACCATTTCCCGTTTTTAATAACGATATATGGATATTTCATATGCTACCTCCGATTAATCATGATGAACCTCAAGTACGAATGTGCTATCCATATTTTCGTAAGACGGCAATACTACCTCAGAAGCAAACACTGACATTTTCATTGGCGGACCATACTCAACCTTTGTAGCGACCGTAATTCCTGTTCCATATGTCGTTACGTCAACATCAGTGACCTGTCTTGCAGTTCTTTCTTCCGGTGTCGTTCCGAACCACGTGTTACCCAGTTTTCCGTCCGGCAACAGTGTTACTTTGTTGTCCGGGTAAAAATAGTGTTCATTTTCAGCTTCGTCCATGTACATTTTGTCATACAGGACGATTGTAAGCTTTGTGCGTTTCTGAACAACTGAAATTACTGTGTCGTCATCAACCTCAATCGTTGCCGTAAGATTCTGTGCAAGGATTGAATTTCTAATCTGTGCATTTTCAAGCAAATACTGGAATGTATTGGTGTTCATAAGTACGTATTTAGCAATCTTGCCTTTCTTCTGTAACTTTTTTCGAGCATTATTAAGGTCTGTAAGCGGCTTAGAGTTTACTGTATCGCTCCACATACTGGTATCCTCAAGCTTTGCGTAATGTTCTTTTGCATACGAACCGTCTTTGTCGTAATCATATGCATACTGCACACCGTCACTTTCAATAGTGATAACCGGGTGTCCTGCTTCTGTAGCAAGAAGTGACATTCTCATACGTTCCGGCACGACTTCTGCCCCGCTCACGAGGTTGTTAGTATCGTCATATACACTTAATAAGGCGCTTTCAAGATACGGGTCATCTGTAGAACTAACACGTGCGATTTCAAGCAGTTCTTCTTCGCCGACTTCCATGCCTTGACGAAAAAATGCCATTTGTGTTTTTTCTTTACTTAACCCCTTTCTTGCTCTAAGTGTCGGGATTGTGTCAAAATTTGACGGTGCAAGTGATACCGGAAGTCCTTTATGCGTCTTAATCCAGCTTAAATCAAGCCCCTGTTTCTTTCTTTCCGGAAACCAATTTAATCCGAGATATGGGATTTGATTGCTTGCTTCTTCTGTTGTTGTAAGTGCAATAGACTTACTGTTTAACACTTCATTAATTAACATCTATATACCTCCCAAATTATTCAAATACAATCATTGGAAGCGCTGTAGAAACGCCCGCGTCATATGTAGTGCCGGAATGCTTTTCAGCCACGCTTTTATTGATATATGCTTTCTTCAAAAGCACACCCTGCGGCCTGTCTTCTGTGACGTCATATCTCAGAATACCTACGACCGTTGCCGTGTTGTCTGCCTTTCCGTTTTTTCCAATTGGTGTACCGGCTTTTACAATCTTTCTGCCGTCAGCCGTCTTTTCAATAACATCTGTAAAATCAAGTGTCATTGGAATTGCTTCGTTAGGCAGTCTTTTTAAAATCTGAACGTTTCCAGCATATGAAATCTGTTCATACTGCATATTTGACATTTAATTACCTCCTAAATAATGTGACAAAACATCATTGTTGCTTTGACTTTTTGGATTGCTTGAGATAAGACTTGCGGCTATTTTTTCTGCTTCTGTCTTCTCTAAATCTTGGTTACTACCGCCGCCGCCCGGATTCGGTGTACCTTTGGCAATTTCCTGTTCCTTTGCCTGTGCGGAAGCGGTTTCTTTCTCTGAAATAATCTGTCCGAGAACAGTTGTGTCAAAGCTTCCGTCCTCTTTTACAACCGTCTTTGCCTGCTCTGCCGTGATTTTAAAATCCGTCATAGCTTTTTCACGCAAATCTCTAATTGCATTGCTTTTTTGTAACTCCGCAATCTGATTGTTTGCCGTTTCCAGTGCTTTGTTGGCTTTTTCAAGCTCTGTAAGGTTTCCGGCTTCTATTTCATCAATTTTTGATTGAAGTTCGTCTGCCTTGTCAGCTTTCGCTTTATACTCTGCCGCTTTATCTTTTTCTTTCTTTGTTTCACCGTTTAACTGATTCAGATAATTACTCACCTGCTCATCGGTCGGTTCTGAAATTCCGATTGAAATAAGATTCTGTTTTGCCTGTTCTCTTGTCATCGTTTATTCCTCCTAAAATCACGTTTTTTTACACGGTTCTCTCCGCTCGATTGTTTCTGCCATTTGTCGCATGACTGCAAATTTATAAAATAAAAGCAGTTACCGATTATTGCTCGATAACTGCTTTATTTTGCTGATTATTAAGTTGATTAACTATTTCCTGTGCTTTGTTTTCCTGTTCTTTCGCATTTTTAACAGTCTTATATAAGACATCAAGGTATGGCTTTGAAAGAACAAATGTTTTTTCTGAATCTCCCCAAAGCCCCACCGTTTTAATTGCCACAAGTGGATGTATGCCAGATTGAAGCAATACTGTAAGTGTTTGTGCTTTAGTGTACATATTATCCTGTGGGCTATGATTAATTTGCACTTCAAAATCCCGCATTTTTATGCCTAAATCACGGTCCTTAATCCGTATAATATTTAGCACAACCTTTGCAAGCCGCTTTTCCGCCGCTTTTACAATCGGGTCTTTAAGCTTTGCCCTTGTTTTCGAGAAATCCCAACCATTTCTTAATTCCACCGCGCCTTGCGTATCTCCGCCTGTGTTTCCCTGTTTGTTTGGAATCGCAAGAATTGACAATGTATTGTCCCACAAGTCGTCTTTGGCAACTTGACACTGCGTTTGGTTTAATTCCTGCGTCATAATTTCCACGTCTGACTTGTTATCTTTATTAATAGACTTAACAACGAGTGCATGGTTCATTTTCATCTTTTGGAAAGTTTCATCATCAATTTCACAGTTGATAAATTTTACCCAGTATTCAACGAACTGCTGCACCGAATCCATTCGATTTGACTGCATGGTATTTATTGAATCTAACAGGCTGATAACCAATTCAATATCCGAAATTCTTTCGTGATTATTCGGATATTCCACAATCGGGATACTGCCAAACGCGTGCAATCTGCTTTCAATAACTTTGCTGTCTTGAATTTTAAATGTCATTGAATCTGTATAACACAGCTTATAAAAGTTGTTATTTTCGTCTTTTAACTCCTGTACAGCAAGCACCGGTTCTTCTGTAGCTTTATTGTAAATAACAAAGGTGTTCATTGGGCTTGGCGCTATAATCCGAAACGGTATGTCGCCATCGACAATCTGTATTGCTTTAAAAGATGTGCCGGTCGCTGACTGCCACTCTCCTGCCTTAATATCTTTTTCCTGTTTGTTAGCGTCAGACATATAATCGTTCAGCGTATCAACCGCTTTATTAACTTTTTCATCGTCTTTTCGGCTAACATACTGTATCGGTTCACCATATGTTTGTCCAACCTTAAATTGAACCAGTTCATATGCGTGATTTTCGCAAACTTTATTGTTTACGTCTTCATTTTGCATTTTTATTCTGTATAATACCGGCTGGTCGCCTTTATAATAGTGCCACAAATACCGGATAATGGGCTTGTTATAGTTAAATACACCAATGCAATCTCCAACGATTTTAACAACGTTATCTGCTGTTATTTTTTCAACATTGGTATATGCAATTTTGCGTCCATAACAACCTCTTACAAGTTCGTGAAAATATACATCATTTAACATATTTAATACTCCTAGTAAAGTCTGACTCCGCTTGAAGAACGTGTATCCGGGATTTCTTTGGCTTCATTTTTATCATCGTCATTCGGATAATACCAAATCCACTTATGGCAATGCTTGCAAGCCAATTTATGTAAATTGGGGTCGTCTTTATCGGCATACGTCAATAATTTGCCACAATTCGGACACATTACAGCCTTATTTTTTTTAGTGTAAAACCTCATATTCAACCTCTTTTGGCATGAAAAAAGCACCACCACATTTCTGTAGCAGTGCTTTCCTCGGAACTTTTACTTTTATTTGACATTATAATAATAACACAGTATTAATATGACATTCAATGACACGACAAGTATTCTTTTCCGTATTTTTCTTCAAATTTTTTGAGTGCCGTTCCGTGCAATCGGATTGTCTGCCGCCATGATTTGTCAATCTCCACCGCAATATCTTCAAACCGTTTTTTTGCTATGTATTTTAAAAATAAAATATTATATAGGTTTTCGTCTTCTATACTTTCAATTTGATTAATAATTTTTTCTTTTGTATCTACGTAGTTGTCAATCATGCCGTTAATTTTTTCTTCCATTTCTTCAATCTTAGCATATGCGCAGCCCGTTTTGTCCGGGTCACTAGAAGACATAACACGCTCATCTGTTCCCACGGCTTTAATACTGTATGCCATTTCTTTCATCTGTGCCAGTTCAATCATTTTATTGCTAACCATTTTGTTTAATTTTCCAATTTGCTGTAAATATTCCTTTGTCGTCATAAACTAATACCTCCTGCGGAATGGATTAATAGCGGCTTCAATTTTCGCCGTCTTATTTGATTGCGTGATTCTTAATGCAAAATTTGAAAAAACATCGGGTACATCATCTAACTGCTTTTTGCCCGAAACTGAATACTGTTTTAAAAGTCCAACCATGACGCCGTATGGTTCTTTTGGGCTGTACAACTGCGAGTCTTTAAAAATAACGTGCTGTAATATCCAGTTTGAGCACTGGAAAATTCGTGCTTCTTTATTCGTTTCTGTCGGCATATCGGTAATATTGCAAACCCAGCCTTTACTAAGTACGCGCTTATTGACTTCCATTGCTACTCTATCACCGCCCGCGTTTCGCTCAAATTCGCATTCTTGAACTTTATTATTCGCAATTACATTTGCCGCATTTTCATATTGCATTTCATAATCTGCCGTGTTATCGCATACGCAATCAACACAGTAATAATCCTCACCGTACTTTTGAAGTATCGGCATAACAAAGTAGTCTGTTCCTTTTCCTTTTGTGTCGCATTGTGCTGTAATTATTTCCGGTTCTCCGTGTGGAAGATTTAAGTATCTTCTTATTTTGTCGTCCGGGAACAGCAAACCCTCACGTTCAATCGGTTCTTGCTTGTACAGACAACGATATGATATATCATCCATTAATAACTGCTGGTCTTCAAAAAATTCCTTTGTAAATCCCGAAAATTCATAATCAAAATTGCTTTCACCTGTTTCCGGGTCAATATCCGGAACGGCAATAACTTTTACTCGTGGATTGCCTGCATACATATTTTGAATACGTCCTATCACATCTCTAACGCTCCAGCGTGTAGCAATATGAATTTCTTTGCAGTTATGACCGTCTGTATCCTGTATTTTACGTTGTCTTGCGTCTACTGCATACTTGTTCCACAACTTATCAAGAATCGTTGGATTTAAGGCTTCCTCGACCCCCCCAATCAAGTCGTCGACCAACAAATATTTTGAACTTCTAACCTTTCCGCTATTCTTGCTACCTACCGACGTACACTGCACGGACGGAAACGGTTTGTATTTGCCTATATTGAATTGTTCAAGTTTTGCATTTGTGCTTGTTACGTGTAAATTCGGAAATATTTCACTCCACGTATATTCGTCTGAATTTGTAACAATATCATACACACCGTCAAAATACATTCGCGTTATATCGCCGCTGTGCGAATAAAACAAGCTAAAGTCTTTTGGATACCAGCCAGCCACAAGTGCGTTAAACATTTTTTCGACTGTTGTTTTTCCGGCTCCGGGAATTAACGACACACACAAAATATCGTACTTATCGTCAATCATGCCTTGTAAAGCCTGTGTAAGCCCTATTTTAAGGAATTGTTTGCGCCGTGGCATATAGAACCGCTCTTTTGGTTCCCGCTTCTTTTCAAGGTACATAAAGCCGCTGTCAACGATTTTGTTTTGTGCTTCCGCAAGCAATACGCTATAATATTTATCCAGTATGTCGTACTGGACTTTATTTTTAAATGCAAACTTCTCTAAATCCCATGCCGTGCCGCCTGTGGAATCAAAAATAAATTTTTCCACTAACTGTTTTGCCCTTGCCGAAATTTTCAATCCATATTCAACGTCTTTTTCTGTTTGTAGCGCAACTTGAGTGGCTTCTATGTATGCGTTTACTACCGATTCATTAATACCATTACTTTCAATATATTTTTCATACTGACTTACTGCTGAAATAAGGCTTGAACTTGCCAAAGAAAAGCACCTCTACTTTCCAAAAAAGCAAAGGCACTTTCAGACCTCTGCCAATAATTTTTGTTGGTCAGCGACTAACTCTATTTGCCAGCCGGTAAAATTTTTATTAGAATGTTGGCATTGCATCACAGCAAGCCGGATACAATCTATTCAAAGGTTCATTCTGAAAGTCTGTCTTTTATAAACTGCTCCAATACACTAAAGCCTTTTGGCTTTTCAATTCCTTTTCTTGTAAGTTCTGCAACTATCGTTTCCATTTCTTCTTTTACTCCTTGATAGGCAATTTTCATTCCGAATTTCATTTTGTCCATTTGGTTTCCTTTCCGCTAATAATTAGCAATCATTGTTTCTGTGCTACCAACCTCTTAGTGTTTTGGAAAATATTTAAAGACTATTTTCTTGGTCTGATTATCTCTCTAATTCATCAATTCTATTTTCAAGTATCGCAACGCACTCCCTCATTTTTTGTCCGTCCTTTTCTGAAAGATACTCAACACCAGTAGTTCCTATTTCCCACGATATATCCTTTAAGTATTGGATTGCTTTTTCAACTTTGGTATCGTCACGATTAAACTCTTCGCATAAATGTTTTGCAATATCTATAAATGGCTGTGGGTGTTCTACTCTCTCTAATGCTTCTTCAAAAGTATAGCTCCCTTTATAGTCCATAATAATTCCAACAGCTTCATACTTTCCAAGATTAACGCCTAAAAATCTGTCTGTAACTGTATTCCAGATAGCATATAAATTATCCACATCATCTTGCAATGCAACTATTAACATAAAAAGTCACCCTTTCAAAAAGTTTAATACAAAAATGCAAACAAACATTAAAGCAAACACAACGATTGCTGCCATTTTTACACCAAATAAAAGTTCTAAAATAATTCTAAGACCAGCTATTAAAACCAAAAGAATTGATGTCAACATAAACACATTAAGTGTTTTATTAAGAGTTTTAAGAATTTTTCTTATCGTTGTTTTTGTCATTGTAATACACCTTAAACCCTTTCATTTTATATTCGGACACGGATTTTCTCAAATCTTCAACGTTGTTGTATTTTTCATTCAGCATAATAACCGTGCTTCCTTTTTCAACCGCATAAATGCCACATGGTATAGCTTTGCTTGCTATTTTAAGGAACTGCTTGTACTCTTTGCGCGACATTCCATATACATTGCCTTTAATCTCTACTCTCATGCACATTCTCCTAATCCTTAAATAGCCCGTCGGGAAATTTCCCACCTGTAATTAATATGCCTACGTATTTGTGAAATGTCGGATAACTCATGCCGGCTATTTCCGTTGCTTTTGTTATCGTTACCTCGCCGCTCGCCCATTTATTGTAGGCTTCAATAAACTTGTCCTTATCTACTGCATGAACACCTTTTGCCATACTGCACCTCTTTTTTATTTTTAATTTTTTAAAAAAAAATGGAAAAGGGCGGAATCGAACCGCCAATGTTTACCACATGGGAACAGATTTACAGTCTGCCGCAACACCGCCAATCGTTGCCGCTTTTCCAAAAAACAAACACGATTAAGATTTCTCTTTATTCATCATACTTACAGCCATATTCAGTCGACGTGACGATAAGTCTGAGCGTTTGGGTGCGACCCTCGGCTTCTTACCGCTGTCAAGCACGTACAGGATTGATACCTATAAATTTCACAGTTCGTTCAGAATTTTTTTGTGCAAAAAAATACTTTTTACTTTTGCCATACCGCTACTTTAACGAATTTCTTGTGTTATACTCCGGTTTCCCGGATTCAAGGCAAGCCGACTTAATGAAATTCCTATCTGTTCGTAGTCTTTCACACCACGAACTTTAACAGGTTATTCCTGCACCGGGGTAATCATGTTTGTAAATCCCGCCGGACCTTGTGACGGTCCTTTAATCAGCTTTCCGCTAACGGGAGATAAGGGGGTACCAAAGAATGGGACAAAAGGGCTATCAAAAGCCCAGCTACCCTAACCGGATTTGAACCGGTGATACAGGAATCAAAATCCCGTGCCTTACCGCTTGGCTATAGGGCATTAATTACTACAGGTATTCCCAACTTTATTCCCTGTACACCTCATTGTACTCTCCTTTGTAGCCATTTTTACATCATTGTTTGACAAGGTGTTTATTTTAAATATCTTTACTGTCCCGGTGCAATGACCTCTCGGTTTCAAATCCGTCCGGGTAACGATTTCTAAGCTTTGCTTTGTTCATTTCAGCAATGGTATCTAAGTCATATCCAATGCCTTTTGCGGCTACGGCTAAATACCAAAGGCAATCGCCCAGTTCTTTTGCCATGTGGTCTTTATCAAGCGTATGACCTTGAAAAAGCATTTTCTTTACCATGTCGATTACTTCTCCAGCTTCACCGTTCAAACCCATAACTCCATTAAGCAAAAGATTATCTTCGTGTGCTGTGGCTGTTCTACTTGCTGTACGCATTGCTTCTGCCTGATACTCGTTTAATGTCATTGATACACCTCTTTTTGTTTTTGAGATTATTTTTGGTACTTAGTCGGGCTGGGTGGCTGTTTTCATTCAACCCCCACCCCCTAACAGAATCACCATTGCAGGCGATTATCTGCCGTTATTTAATTGTTTGATTATTTACCGTTTTGTTTGCTGTTTCTGACTATTTGTTTTATACATTTCGCTAAACTCATGTTTAGCGAAACTCTAAGCATATCGAAATAGCTTGGACACCAGTAAATACGGCACTTTTAAATTGTGTCTGAATTGTTTAACGTTTCGCACGCTTCTACCTGTGGCAGTTGTGCGCTGTTTTCGTTCAATTCCGTTCCCAATTTTGGGAGGTCCGCCGCTGTCAATGCAGTCTTTCCGAATGTTTCTCGGCTTACTCCTGGCAGATTCCACCCGAAGCGCCTATTTAGTATGGGCAAGTACTTCATTGGATTGTTTCGCCTGTCTTTCATCAGAGCTGTCAAACTTTCCTCAGAAAATAATTTCAATTTTTTAAAAATGTCACTCCCTTTTGAACTTAATTCTTTTGTATATTCCCCCTCTTTTAATCTGCTTACAGTTAAATTACTAATAACATTACCCTCTAAGTCCTTATACACAACAACTCTTTTATTGTTATTGTTTAAATTATATATAGCATTTAAAGATATACCCGAAAATAAATGAAAACCAATAACACTAATCTCTTGATTATGTATAAAACATTCATAAGCGTATATATCTAATATATAATCTACAGCTTCTAAGTTATAAGCATTATTTATATTTTTAGGCATTGCTAAAATACTTGGATTAGCCTTAAAAGTATTTTGGCAAATATATGTAAGTGCTGCATTCCACATAGCCGGATAGATGTCGTACGGGTCTTTAATGCCATTTTCAGTGCAGAACTCTTTTAAATACTCCTCAAAATCATTTTTGATTGATTCTAATGAGCTTGGCTCTGCTCCTGCTAATTTCTCCAATTCTGTACACCTCCCAACTTTTAAATTTTAAAATAAAAAAAATACCTACAAACTGCATTGTTCAACCCAATTTTTATTTGGGTTTCTTTGGTCGCTGGAATGAATCCGCGGCTCGCGTTTGTAGGTAAAATAATTACTATTCAATTTTCATTTTTGCATTTCTGCAACCTGTGCTTACACAATACACTAAAATAATTATACTGTCAATAGCTTTTTTGAATATATTTTAAATAAATCCGCGCGTATTATATTATATATATAAACTAAATTAATTCCCTAATTACTTAAAAAATAAAAAATACAGTGTATTTTATTTAAAAATATATCTTCTTTATTTCTCTTTTTATTCTATCTTTCTTTTTATTTTCTCTTTTGCTTCTTTTCTCTTTGGTTTTTCTTTCGTTCTTTTTTTCTCTTTTTTCTTCTGCGGATAGGGTAT